>Ga0179596_10000011_pt1 | contig 257461 bp, 205 predicted proteins | sample CZODoug1_1_08_16_FD_155494 | JGI IMG/M metagenome (GOLD analysis project Ga0179596, IMG submission 155494) | Vadose zone soil fungal communities from Angelo Coast Range Reserve, California, USA - CZODoug1_1_08_16fungal (Illumina Assembly) | ecosystem: Environmental > Terrestrial > Soil >... | reverse complement strand
AAGTCGCGGGTGTACTGACCTGCTACGGGGTCTGCGTTGCGGCTGAGTGAGCCGGGGGCCCGTTGCTGCCTGTAAGATCCCACGGTGGAGAAACCGCCTGACAGGCGATCGTTGAACTTATAGTTATTGCGGAAGTTGAGGGTATAGCGGCTCACTTTATCGGCGATGGTCCAGCCGTTATCTCCGTAATAGCTGGTGGAAAAATAGGACTGTGATTTATCCGAGCCGAAGGAAATGCTCAGCGAGTGCTCCTGCATAAAGCTATTGCGGAAGAGGGTCTTGAACCAGTCGGTATTGGCTTTGCCATAGTGGACAAGGAAGGCCTTACGTGCGTCCAGGGTGTTGGGCAAACCGAACTGCCCCTTGGTGCTGTCATATTGGGTGATCAGGTTGTACATCTTCCCAAATACGCCCCAGTCGGGGTTATCCAGCAGGTTCGCCGTCAGGATACCTTTTCGTTCCAGCTCGCCGAGGACCGACATCTGCTGTCCGGAGTTCATGATATCATAATTATTGTAAGAGGGCCTGAGCTGGGAGCTGTAGTTACCGGTATACGATACCACCGTCTTCCCGGCATGTCCTTTTTTGGTGGTGATCACCACGACCCCATTCATCGCCCGGGCGCCGTACAGCGCGGTCGCTGCGGCGTCCTTCAGGATATCGAAGCTTTCGATATCATTGGCATTCAAGCCGGCGACGGCAGAGCCCAGTAAGGTCGTAGGGTCTCCGCTGGACAGCTGGTCGTTGGATATGTTCACGATGTCTTCCAGCACTACTCCGTCAACTACCCATAGAGGTTTGTTATCCCCGTTGATGGAGGTCGCGCCGCGTATACGCACTTTGGGAGCCGAGCCGAAAGTGCCCGATACGTTCTGCACCGACACTCCGGCAGCCCGGCCTTCCAGCATACGGCTTACGTCGACGACCCCGTCCATCTTTACGTCATCGGCATTCAGCCGGACGGCAGCGCCGGCAAATTTCTTTTTGTCGATGGTCTGGAAACCGGTGACGACTACGTCCTGCAATACGGCGGCCTCTTCTTTCAGGTGGATCAAAAGAAGTCCTGATTTAAAGCTGCTTACGGGCAATTCTTCCGTTTTATAGCCGGTAACGCTAATCACCAGCACCGCATCGCTGCTTACATTCTTCAGATCGAATTCTCCTTTGCTATCGGTGGCTACGCCCCTTTTGGTCCCTTTGACCAGGACCGATACACCGGCCAGGGGCAGGCCTTTTTCGGACAGGATCCGGCCTTTGATATCGCCGTCAACGGGAGGGGCCGATACGGCCCTGGAAGGGAGGGCGGAAGCCGGCGCGGCTTCGGATATGCCTGCTTCGCCGGCTACGGAACCGGCTCTCCCGGCAAGCTCTTTAGGAGCCGTGCCGTCGGGCGCCGTTGTTACAGAGGGGTCGCTATCCGAATGGATGACGATACGGTCGTCAATCAGCATATAGGAAAGCGCATGGGGCGCCAGTAGCTTTTTCAGCACTTCGGCCACCTTGCGGTTGCGTGCGGTAAGGCTAACCTTTATCCGATCGAGGGTATTGTTGTTGATATAGACAAAAGATACGTTAGCCAGGCCGCCGATCCTGTTCAACGCGTCTTTCAACACTACGTTTTTCAACTCGATCGATATTTTTTTGTCCAATACGTTCTGGCCACTGGCAACAGTAGCTTTGAGACCGGCCATAGTACTCCAGAACAGCACCAGAATCAGGAATGAAGTTCTCATAATCCTTTTAAGTGTATGAATGAATTTTACAGGCACATTATTTTGCATACGATGACAGGTGATGTTCTTCGGTTTAGTGAATAAATAGCCGGGTCGTGTACGACGGGTCGTCACAACAATTGCTATTCAATAGATGAAAATGGCAAAGCGACTTTACTCTCCAGGTTCTACGGGGAGCGGAACGATCCTCAAACGGGGTGAAAATAGCAGGTGTCTTTTCTCATTTTATCAGCGGTTTTGGTTTTGATAATCTCTTCTATATATTCCCGGAAAGTCGCCTTCGGCCGAAGGGACCACAGGTCCCTTTGGTTCGCAGGTATTTTCATGGTGTATGTGAGGGAATATATTTAAATACAACAAAGCAGCGAAAAAAGGTGGGTAGCCCGGCCAGGATTTTTCAAGGCAGGTGATATATTTTTTATTACAATGCAAGAGGAGAGGGAGGAGAGGGGCTATGCTATGCTGAGCCCGGCTATCAAGGCTACCAGTGAGGTTTGAGTAGCGTTTTTACGAACATATTCATTGAGATTGACCATCGCGGCCGACAGGTGATACTTAACCGTATTAAGCGAAATATTCAATTCGCCCGCAGCTTCTTCGTAAGATTTCCCTTCCAGCTTGCAGAGGGTAACAATTTTCCGTTTTTGCGGCGACAACTGGTCTATGGCCTGCTGAAGCAGGCGGTATTGCTCTTCGTATAAGGCAGGTCCGGCCGGCAGGAAAACGTTGTCGGGTGCTACACTAAATAATTTTTTGTGGGCGGTCAATTCGCGCAGCCTTTTACGGGTGTAGTCTACAGACAGGTTGAAGCTAACCACAAAGAGCCAGCCGGCTACCGATTGGTTCGCATCGATGGCAGAGCGTTTTTCCCATAGTTTGGCGAACACTTCCTGCAGGATATCTTCCGCGGCAATGGGATCTTTGGTGAATTTAATAATATTACGATATACTGGTTCCTGGTACTTCCAGTATAAAGCGTCGAAGGCAGTCACCTGCCCTCGTTGCAGTCTCATAATCAGTTCAGCGTCAAGGTTACCCATAAGGTCTGATTTCTAAATTTTACATTCCGGCTACGAGTTTCGTTTATCTGTTGCCAGCCAACCGATGAACAGTAAACATTGATTTTCCCATATGGAGCGCGAGATGAAGAGAGGAGGTTACTCAAATGCGTTAGGCTATTGAAGTTAATAAAAATCATGAAATAATAATACATTTTTTTGTTTTTTAATTTTAAAATCCATATAGGTGTTTTCACTAGCTGCAAGCACAAGAGCCCCGGTAAAACCGGAGCTGCTGGCGGACGAAAATGAATGCTGGCACAGGTCATAAGGTCTGTACCAGAAGGGTGCTAATCTGGTATTCCCAGGTATGACTTCACCTGCGCATAATTTTTCCAGTCGATACCCGAACGGGCCGATGCCACACCACCGGGTATTACAACCCACCGGTATTGCAATTGCTTGGATCCTGAATTGACATAGGTGCTGGCGTCGGCATCGGAAACCAGGCTAATCTTCTGCTCTCCGAAGGATATGTTGATGAAAAGCAGGCCCGATGAAGTGAGTTGCGAATAAGGCAATGGCACGATACTGGGCGCGGCGGCGGTGCCGAAATTCACAAATACCTTCACATCCCCCTTCTGTAAAATACTATCAGCCAGGGCCGGTGTTTGGATGGTCCCGTCATAAAGGCTATCCGTCGTATTAAGGTTATACGTCACATCCAGCCAGCCTGAATAAATAACGTTGGCGGTACCCGGCGTTCCGTTCGTACCGGCGGCCCCGGCGGGTCCGGTAGCGCCGTCTTTAGATTTGGAACAAGCTGCCAGGAGTAAGGATACGGAAAATAAGAGCAGAGAAAAATGACCCCATGAAATTCTTTTCATAATACAGTTTTTGATGATTTTGATTATATAAGGATGGCTTGTTATTGGCAACTGCCGCCATAAATAACATACGCATTGGCGGTAGTGTCCTTGCGGACCCGGGCATTTAATGGTATAGCTATCAGGCTCAACGCTTTGTCCAATTCATCAGCCGTATGGAAATGCCCGTGGAAAATGCAATTCAGTCCATCGCCGTCCAGTATCAGTTTTGTGTGATAGAACCGTTGCATATCTTCGATTACCTTCCTTACTGTTGCGCCGTTGTATACAAAACTCCCATTGTGCCGCTGCTGGTAGAAGAGAGCGTCCTCCGACCCCTCTTGTTTTTCGAGCCGGTCCGGCAGCGCATAATAAACGGCCCGCTGGTTGGGGGTCACTACCAGGGCCTGTCCCGTATTGTCATCCCCCGACACCTGTACTTTTACGCTGCCGCTCACCACCACGACCCTTTCCTCATCGGCTCCATGCGTATCTACGTTGAAGGAGGTGCCCAGCACGGTGATCCGGAGGAACTTGCCATGTACGATAAAAGGGCGGCCCTCCTCTTTTTTCACTTCAAAAAAAGCTTCTCCATTGAGGTATATCTCCCGGGTTTCCTCCGAAAACCGGTCGGGGTAATCCAGCGTGCTCCCCGGTTCCAGGTTTACCTGTGTGCCGTCCGGCAATTGTATGGTCTTCCGCTCTTTTAGCATGGTCACCGTCTCACGCATCGTGCCGCCGGCGGGCACAACACCTGGCGCCCGGCCGGCCTGTGCCGTTGACTGCCGGCCGGCCGGTCTATCCCTGGATAACAGGCGGAAAAAATAACCCGCACCGACTATTAAAGTAACAAGGGCTGCGGCCGCAAGGGTAATCTTATACCGCCTCCCTTTTATCATCCGGAAGGGACGGGACACATCGATACGCTGGTGAAGCTTGTCCAGGACCCTGGCAGAATATTGACTGCCAGAACCCTTTTCCAGGAAAGCCAGATCTGCATTGAACGAGGCTCCGGCTACCGCTTCCAGCTCCGACAAATCCCCTCTATCCAGGTAATCGAGCATCCATTCCATCTCCTCGCTTGTCCATTTTTCCTGGCTAAGAAGATATTTCAGATATTCATGTATATTATTCAACAGAGGTCGATTTTCTTAATAAAGCATTTTTACGGGTATTCCTACTACACTTCAGGCTGCCAACTCACGTGTTGTTACTATAAATACAGGTTTTCTTTACAAATGGGTGGTACCAACAGCAAAAAATTCCAGGGAAAACAATATTTTTTTATTGCAGGCAATTGGCCGTTATGCTGGTTGCGGTATTGAACAGGACATTGGTGATCAGCGAAAGATTGGCCTGTGAACTGCTGCCGATGTTATAGGCCATGACCCCGGCATAACCGTTCTTTTTTACGAACTGTGCCGCCCCGGCCTGATCGGAGCCCCCGATATCCACCCCGATGCACAGTTTGCCGGCCGGCATGCCCGCGGCGATATAGGGCTGCAGCCTGCCGGAATAATCGGTAATGCCATAATTCATTTCCCAGCCATAATCCAGGATGTCGCCCGCCTTCTTCCCGTTATAAGCCGCGGTGAAATACGGGGCGTCGTTGTACAGCGCCTTGGTGATCAGCTTCGATGTGCCCAGGCGGCTTCGCAGGGCCGATACTACCAGCACCAGGGAATTGACATTCGTCGTGCAGACCGAATATTCATCGTCGATGTCGATGCCATCCAGCCCATATTGGCTGACGGCGTTGGCGCATTGTACGGCAAAGCTGTCGGCGGTGGCATAATCGGCAAAGCAACCCCATCCGGCATTCTCGTGATTGCCCAGCACCGTCAATAAGACTTTGATCCCTAATGACTTCAGATAGGCAACCGAACCGGTATTCAGCGTGCTGAGGACCTGGGGGTTGTAGTAGAGGGCAGCCCGTCCGTTGACGGAATTGATGTTGGCGGCAAAGATGATGGCGAAGTCGAACACGGGTTTGGCGGCGGGGCCATATACATAGCAGCCGGGATTGTGGAAACTGTTGGAATTTACCTCCACATAGGCGGTGGTCAGGAAAGAGTCGGAAGCCACAACCGTAGTATCCGGCGGATTGCCTCCGGGCGGCGGATTGCCGTCGCCTTGCGAATGGCTTTTTTTACAGGCGCCCAGAAATAGCAGCCCAAACAGGAGCGACCCCAAAAGCAGCCGCGAAGAATACGTTCTCATCATAGTATAGCGTAGTTGAATGGTGACCGGGTACGTTATGAATACGCACAAGAATGTTGTTCGGGTGGGCGATGGAGTTAAATAATATTCCGGGAGATACAGGCCATCAGGCCATTGAAGAGGAACAAATATGCGGGAAACAGGACATAGATCCAATCATGATGGATACAGATGAGCAGGGCCAGCGTAGAGGATACGACGCCTAATATCCAGGCGGGCGATCTTTCCGAAGCCGGGTCTTTATACGCCTTGCGAATGGTGGGAATAGCCAGTACGGCATCCGCAATGATGGCAAAGATGGTCGTAATCCAGGGATTAGTAGACAAAAGATAGATCCCTACGCAGACCAATCCGAAGAGCAGGAAATTGAAGTCACTCTTCCGGAAGGAGAAATTCTTACTGAAATAAGCAGTCGCCGCGATGGTAAAGCAGCCGATGGTCGAACAAAGGATTCCCGTCATGCTCCACTGCCATCCCTTGCCGATTATCTGGGCAACAAGGCTGGTCCCCATCAGGAATGCCCATCCCAGCCAGGATAGCACGCTGGGGCTGATCTTCCTTTTGAGCGTGTTGAATAAATAGATGACCTGCGCACTCCCGATCACGATGCCTGCCAGTAAGCCGATGTATTTTTCTATATGCTGCATTTCCGGTCTAAAACTAATGAATAATGTGCATACAAAAATGGGCCACGGCGCAAACAAACAAGCCGTTTCGGATGGACGAAACGGCTTGTTCTAAGGGGACCGAGGTCCCCATTTCTGAGAACCTCACCAACCGGGGTTTTGCTTGATATTCGGGTTGAGCGTTATCTCCTGGGTAGGTATCGGGAACAGGTACATCTTATCGTCCCAGGCCCGTGCCGTGATGTTCGGATAGACACGGACATAATAATTGGCATCCACCACTACCCCGCTAATGTCATAGGTATAATTCGTGCGGTAGGCGGGGAGGAGCTTTATGCCCAGAATGGTTTCCGGGTTGTTGATGAGCGGGCCGGCGTGCCACCGGTGCAGGTCATCAAACCGAAAGCCTTCGGAGCCCAGCTCTATCCTTCTTTCTCTCCTTATTTCATCGATCAGTACAGGCACAGCCGGGAAATCGGAGTTGGGATCTTTGACCAGGCTGGCGATGATCATATGCGGCATACCGACCCGGTCACGCAGCAGGTTGATGGTATTATCCAATATGGTCTGGGTACATTGTCCCTGTTCCGCCTTGGCTTCTGCTTCGATCAGCAAGGTCTCGGCATACCGGAATATAAATAAGTCATAGGAGGAAGCCCTCGCATTATAGGCGGCGCTGCTGTTGCTGCGTCCCTTGATACATTGATAACCGGTCGAGGTATTGGTCGTCCCGATCCTGGGTACCGTAATAAGATCGCCGTTCAACAGATCGAAACCCCTGGTGGCGATTTGCTGCGACAGTCTCGGATCGCGGTTTTCAATTTCGGACTCTATGGAGTCGTCTCCTTTATACAGGGAGCTCAACGCCGTAGGCAGACCGTCCGTACATAGGAAGGATCGAACGAAATCTTTGCTGTATCCATCTCCATTCTGACTCAGTTGCCGGTCGATATCATTCATTAGGATACCCGACAGGTACCGCATAGGCAGGATAGCTTCGGGATTACTGCTTAGATCTTCCTGTATAAAAAGGTTATAGTAATCCGATTGCGTATTACCCGTCGTATAAAGATGAAATGCCCCGCTGCTCATCAATTGCTCTGCGGCATCGACAGCGCCTTGCAGGTAAGCGGTGGGATCGCCGACGCCTGAAAAATACTTCCGGTACGTACCTTCCCATAAACAAACACGGGCTTTTAATGCGAGCGCCGCATATTTATTGATGCGTCCGGTCTGGGATGGTACAATAGGAAGATGATTGATGGCAAAATTCAGATCCGACAATACCGAATCCATGACTTGCTGATGCGGCATCCGGCCGGTGTATAATAACGACTTAGATGTATCCGTTATATAGGTATTGATATACGGAACATCGCCGAAAGCCTTCACTTTTTTCCAAAACTCATTGGCCCTGAAGAACAAGGTCTCACCGACGTACTCATTTTTGATAGAATCGCTGACAGCGGCCTTTGCATAATTGGCCAGGAAAAAATTACAGTTCCGGATCATGCTGAAATTCCAGTTCGTCCCTGTTCCAACCATTGTCGCCGTCCCGGCTTTGTATGCTCCCGTACCGGGCAGGTCCACCGTCGTGTCTGCTGTATTGGGCACGGTATAAGTACCCGCTAACATTGTATTGAGCGTCTGGTTCGCCTTATCGTCGGAGTTATCATCCGCCCGCAAAAAAGTCTGTACCGGTAAATTGTTATAATATTGGTTGCAGAACAATTGCAGATCTGCTTCATTCGTAAAGAAGGTTTCCGGGCTGAAATTACTTAGCGGGTTCCGGTTGAGAAAACTATCCTTTTTACAGGAGGTTATAGCGATCAGTCCGGCACATGCTATATATAATATGTGTTTATTCTTCATTTTCGTAATAATTAGCTTTAAAAATTATACACTACAAAGTCGCCTGTATCCCGAACGAGATAGACCGGTTCAGGGGATAAGTATTGAAGTTTACCACCTCGGGGTCATAGTTCTTATTCAAAGGAGTGAAGGTGAACAGGTTTGCCCCCGTGGCATAGAACCGTATCCGTTGTATCCCTAATTTATTGCTGACCATCCTGGGCAGGCTGTACCCAAGCGTTAATTGTTTTACCCGCACATAGGCGGCATTGAGAATGTATTTATCCTGTTCCTGCTCATTACCCCCTCCTGAAAACCGCACCCTTGGGAAAAAGGAATTCGTATGGTTCGGTGTCCAGTAATTGGTGGAAAATTGGGAAGGGATACTATACTCATCATCCCGGAAGGCGTAAAAAACATATTCATTGGGATAGAAATCATGTTTTAATACTCCCTGGAAAAAAGTGGTGAAATCAAAGTTCTTGTAGGAAAGATTGAGGCTAAGACCGACCCGGTCATGGGGTGTGCTGTTGCCCAATAATTTTTGGTCGCCGGGGTTGGTGCTCGTCCGGTTACCATAATCAATCTTGCCATCCTGGTTGAGGTCCTGGTATTTGATATCCCCTGCCAACCATTTGTAACCGGACAGGGCGGAATTATTCACTGCCTGCGCTTCCGCATCCGTCGCGTAAAAGCCTTTGTTGACGAAACCCCACATATCCCCCAAATGCTGCCCTACCCGGAAATCACTTAAGTTGTTGGTAGGATTGCCGGCATACCGGGTGACTTTGACATTGGAGTTATTGCCGAAGGTAAACGTTACACTATAGGATAGCTTGCCATCCAGGGCCTTGTCTCTCCAGTTGATGCTCAGCTCATACCCGCTTCCCCGAAGGTCGGCCGAATTGCTGGGAGGTGTACGGGCGCCCAATACGGCCGGCAATTGAAGGCTGTTCACCAGGATATCCTTGGTCACATTGATGAAGTAATCAAAACTACCGTTCAGCCGGTCATTCAGAAAAGAATAATCCAACCCGATATTCTTTGTCTGCACTTTTTCCCAGGTCAGCGTCGGGCTGATCAATAAAGGCGTCCCTACGCTGATAGCCGGCTGGCCATTGATCAGATAGGGCACCACGGTCGATGCCTGGGTGGCTATGTACGGATACTGAGAGGTAGAAGAGGGCGCTCCGGGAGGGGTCAGCTGATCAGGGAGCTGTCCGTACGATACACGTAATTTCAATTGGTTGACCGTGGACCGGAGATTAGCCATGAAAGCTTCTTCTGCGATATTCCATCCCGCAGAGGCTGATGTAGAAGTAACATATCGGTTATCGGGCTGAAAGCGGGAGGTTCCGTCATACCGGGCATCCACTTCCAATAAATACCGGTTCTTATAAATATAATTCAGCCGGCTGAAAGTACCGACGAGGGCCGCTTCCGTCTCCGTGCCGCCGACGGTCGGTTTACTGTCGTTGTTGAGCCCGATGGCCGGCAGATTGGGATCGATCAGGTTCTTTGCCAGTGAATTGCTTAGCTGGTAATGGTTGTACTCCTGGTTATAACCCACTAAGAGTTTTACATAATGATCTTTGACGAAAGTGTTTTCGTAGGTAGCATAGGCGTTTAAGGCTTTATACGTATTATTTTGCCTGTTTTCCGATACCTGTGAAGGGTTCGTCCAGGGGAAGATATCCAGGAAGGCGCCGTTAACACCATATTCATTAAAAGGAATCAGGTTGGCCTTTTCGAATTCCGTAAAGGAATTCCAGGTATAGTCGGCTACTACGGAAAGGTGCCTGACCGGTTTTAAAATGATCCTGGCCGTGCTCCAGAAATCGTTTTGCTGATCGATATCCCTTCCCGACAGGGCATTTACCGCTACCGGGTTGGTGTAATTTCCCTGGCCGGCAAAATGTCCGTCCGGGTTATAGACAGGCATTACCGGTAGTAAGTTGGATTCCAGCCAACCTCCGTTGGTCGGTCCTCCCTGGCTGATCCGGGTGGCAGCCGGCTGGTTGTTATCGATATGCGTCAGTGAAAGATTCAGGTTAAGCGTCATCCACTTCGTAACGTCGCTGTTCACTTTTAAAGAAGGGGTATAACGCTGGAACACCTGGTTCGCCGTTTTTTCCAGGCCCTCCTGCCGGAAATAGCCCATGCTGGCTGTGTAAGTGGTATTGTCCTGACCGCCGGATAAAGATACATTATGTTGCTGCTGAGGGGCCCATCCGGGATATAATACATGCATCCAGTCAGTATTCCCTACATAGCGGTATTTTTTGGGATTGCCCGGATCGGCATAGCCGGTGGGGTTATTTTTCGGATCTGCCCGGTAAGCCGCGGCCATCGTAGAGTCCTGCGTAGTAAAAGGGCTGGTCGTATAACCGCCGCTCTCCAGCCCGGACCGGTTGGCGTAGTTGAACATCTTGATATAATCATCGGAGTTCACCTGGTGCACCAGCTGTGTCGGCCGTGAAGTCGTATAGGATCCCGAGTAAGTCAACCGGGGTGGTCCTTTCTTTCCCACCTTGGTAGTGATCAATATGACGCCATTGGCTGCCCGGCTGCCGTATATGGCGGAGGAAGCAGCGTCCTTCAATACGGTGACGCTTTCCACATCGTTGGGATCGATCAGGTTCGGGTCGCGGGAGACTCCATCTACCAATACCAACGGGGCGGAACTGGTTACGTCGTTTGACCCGGGAGTTAAGGTGCTAAGGCCCCTGATGTTAAAAGTGGCCTTCGTACCCGGCTGTCCGCTACCCATGTTCACGTTCAGGTTTGGTATTAATCCTTCCAGCCCATCTGCCAGGTTTACGATGGGACGACCTTCTAATTTTTCGGCTCCGACAGTTGCAATGGCGCCGGTCAGATTTACTTTCTTTTGCGTGCCATAACCGACTACGACTACTTCATTCAAACTTTTATTGGAGGGCGCCAGGGAGATATTGAGCGAGGCGGTACCTGTGGCGGTAATTTCTTTGTCTTCATATCCCAGAAAACTAATGATCAATACGGTATTGTCCGGTACCTCCAGGGTAAAGGATCCACTTGCATCGGTGGTAGTCCCGGTTTTCGAGCCTTTGATCCGGACGGAGGCGCCCACCAGTGGCTGGCCCTTTTCGTCGAGGACCTTGCCGGTGAATTTGCCGGCCCTGATCTCATTATCCGATTGGGAGATCACGATCAGGTGATTGGCCAGTACGCTGTATTTGAAACCTGAGTTGGCCATCAGGTTATCTAAAAGACTGGATACTTCTTCGTTTTGGACATTTACATCCATCTTCTTTATACCCGGCAGTTTATGCTCGCTATATATAAAGTGGTAGATGCTCTGCTGCTCGATGCTGGAAAGGATCTTCTTGAAGTCAGCCGACTTGAGGTTGAGGGTAACTTTTGTTTGCGAATGGACATCCGCAATTACATGGAGGTTAAAAAATAATAATAGTATTAGCGTTAGTTTCATAATTAATATGGACTTGAGCAACCAATAGTTATCCCTTACCCCAACTTTGGGGTGTTTAAAAAAAATCATATGTTTACTTAATTAAAGGTGAATAATGGCCGTGACCTTTACCAGAGATAGCGGCCTGCTTATCTTTAAGAATGTTAGCGCGGGAATTTCCTTACGACGGGGTTCCCGCTTTTTTTATGTCGGTTTGGCTTTTCTCATATATGCATTATTTTTGGTTAATATATATAAACAATTGAATCAGATATCTTATAGTTGAAATGTTCGATCATTTTCAGGACATCGAGTGCTTGAGATAAGGATTCCTTTTCAAAAAATCCGGTGAACCGGTATTCCTTCACCTGGTCATTCCCGAACTCGATATGGACGCCATACCATCTTTCCAGCTGTCCGGATAACTGGGCGAAATCCTTGTCGCTGAAGACGAGCTTGTTCTCTACCCAGGAAGTCTCAATGACCGTCTTGACACTATTCGGGAAATAGGTCAGATTCGTAAGGGCATAGCGGGTGCCCTTGCCGGCGCTGTCCGGGATGGAGCGGATGGAGTCGGTGTTCATTCGTCTTTTTATTGCCGCATTGTTCTGAATGATGAGCTTTTCTTTAGGTTTGAGGATAAACCGGTCCGAAGGACGGTCATTCAAGGTTACTTCTATGGAGCCTTTGATCAAAGTCGCCTCGCTTAGCCATTCATTCTGGTAGGATTTGACATTGAAGGAGGTCCCCAATACCCGGATATTCATTTTATTGGCATGGATAATAAAAGGGTGGCGGGCATCTTTGGCCACATCGAAATAGGCTTCGCCATCGAGGTAGATTTCCCGGGTGCTGTCGCCAAACCGGTCCGGGTATTTGAGGGTGGTCGCTGCGTTGAGTGTAACGACGGTGCCATCCGAAAGTGTTATAGAAGATTTTTTAGCGGGCTGGGTGATTTTTTGCAGCCAATGAATGGCCAGTATTTTTTTGTCTGTTCCGGCGGAGTGGAAATGATATAGGAAAAGGCCAATCGTCAACAGGATAGCGGCGGCGGCGCTATACCAGACAGTCCTGGAAATTCTTCCCCCCCTCCCTTCAGCCGGGGCGGCTATCAGCTCTTCCGCCTTTATCTTATCCGTTACCTTTTTGAACAGGACGGCGTTGGACTCGTAGTCAGCCCGGTCTTTCTCCCAGTATTCCTTTAGTAATTCTTTCTGATCGCGATATTCCTTATTGCTTTGAAGAAGCAAGGTCAGTTCCTCGCGTTCGGCGTCAGTGAGTTCGTCGCATAATTCTTTCGTAAGCAGCCTGATAAACCGGTCATTCACCATAAAACAGTTTGTGTCGGGCCGTGCAGGACGGCCCTGGTTAAGTTGGGTGGGGCCACTTCCGGCGGCTCGACAACAAGACCGCCGGAGGTGGCCTCTATGATCAGGGACAACGTTTCGGGCAGAATTGCTTACAAGCCCGCAAAAAATAGTTTGTAAAAACTTAAAAGGAGGAGGATGCTTAAGAGTACGTCATTGTTGCTGGCGTTCCGGACCGGGTTAAGATAATCGGAGAGTACGAGGCCCAGTTTCTTCATCGCTCTGAAAAGCTGGGTTTGTACGGTGCGGGGAGAGATATTCAGGATCTGGGCGACCTCTTTGTATTTGATCCCGTCTTCCTTTATCAGCTTGAAAATAATACGGCATTGCTGAGGAAGGGCTTCGATGGATTGCTCCATTTTGAACAGCAGCTCTTTTTTCTCGAGTTTTTCCTGGGGGTTTAAGATTTTAACGAGCTTTATTTCGTTCGTATCCTCCAGCTGTACGAGCTGCATGTGCGAGTATTTCTTCAGGTAATTTAAAGATTGGTTCTTAACCGCTACAAATAGATAGGTATCCATATCTTTGATCCCGGCAAGACCTTTCCTGTTCATCCAGCACTTAACGAATACATCGCTGACGATCTCTTCCGCCACTTCTTTCTGATGAACATACATCACGGAAAATTTGATCAGGGGCGTATTCAATAAGTGAAAAAGGGACTCAAATGCTCTATTGTCATCATGAGAGCTGATGAGCTTCCACAGATTTAAAATATCAGTTTTTTTATCTTTCAAAACAGTAAGTGATGGTTCTACAATTATACTATATTAAAATTAAAAAAAACTTGAATTCTTTTTCGGACCGTGTAGGCAATCCGGCTTAAAAAGTTGTCTATAGTTACATTGATCATGAAAATAAAACGAATATCCCTTTCCCGGATCGTATGGATCGGCTTCATCCTTGGCAGCATCGGCGCATCGGCGCAGGATTCCCGCTATCCCCTTATTCCGTATCCGGCATCCCTGATCCCGGCCGATGGCGAATGTATTATTACCCCGGCTACGCGGCTCGTGCTGCCCGATGGACAGCTTTTTGAAAAGGAAGCTGCTGTCCTGAACCAGCTCTTTGCGAACGGCTTTGGCCAGTCCTTGAAACAGGACGCCGCATTGGGGCAGACGCCGGCGACAGACCACCTCCTGAAACAGACAGCCCGCCAGCCCTTTATCGAGCTGAAGTACGATGCCGGCATAAGCGCGGAAGAAGGGTATGGATTGGTGATCACCCCGCGATGGGTGGTGCTATCGGCCAGGACGGCAGCGGGCATGTTCATGGCAGTGCAGACCATCCGGCAATTGCTGCCGGCATGGATAGAGAGCCCGGCGCAGGCGGGACAGGGAGCAGGTCCTGCCGGGAAGCCGGCCAGCTCACTGACCTTGCCAGCCGTCACCATTCGGGATGCGCCGGCCTATGCCTGGCGGGGCATGCACCTTGATGTATCCAGGCATTTCTTCTCCATCGCTTATCTCAAAAAGTTCATCGATCTGATGGCCTTGTACAAATTCAATAAGTTTCACCTTCACCTGACCGATGACCAGGGCTGGCGGATCGAGATCAAAAAATATCCCAGGCTTACGGAGTATGGCGCCTGGAGGACTTTTAACAACCAGGACTCGGCCTGTATGCGCAAGGCCGCGGACAACCCGGATTTTGCCATCGACCCGTCCCATATCATTCAAAAAGACGGTCGTACCCTGTATGGCGGCTTTTATACCCAGGCCGAGATGAGGGCGCTGGTAGCTTATGCCGCCGGCAAACACATCGATATCATCCCCGAGATCGACATGCCGGGCCATATGATGGCGGCGATCAATCAATATAACTATTTAAGCTGCGACGGGAGCAGTGTTTTCGGCCAGCTCTTCTCCACCCCGATCTGTCCCTGTCTGCCTTCTACTTTCCAGTTTGCCGAGGATGTCTTTACCGAGATCATGGATATCTTTCCCGGCACCTATATCCATATCGGCGGCGACGAAGTAGACCGTTCCTTATGGGCGAAGTCGGGGGAGTGTAAGGCGCTGATGCAAAAAGAGGGGCTTAAAAATACGGCCGAGCTGCAGAGCTACTTCATCAACAAAATGGAGAAGTTCTTTAACGCCCGGGGCCGGAAAATGATCGGCTGGGATGAGATCCTGGAAGGCGGCGTCAGCAAAACGGCGGCCATCATGTATTGGCGGACCTGGGTGCCCAAAGCCCCGGTCGAAGCCGCCAAAAATGGCAATCCCGTGATCATGACACCTGGCAATCCGCTGTACTTCGACAATATTCCCGATAGGAATTCCCTGCATGCTGTCTATCAGTTTGACCCCATTCCCAAAGGGCTGACGGATGCCGAAGCCAAAAACATTATCGGGGCGCAGGCCAATATCTGGACGGAGATGATTCCTACAGAAGCCCGGGCCGACTATATGTATATGCCGCGGATGACGGCGCTGGCCGAGGTCCTCTGGACCCATCGCTCTGATTATCCATCCTACCTCAGCCGCCTGCGCACCAACTTCAGCCGGCTGGATCTGTTAAAAGTACATTACCGTCTGCCCGATCTGCCGGGCCTCCTGTTGTTGAATGCCTTCACGGACCAGGATACCCTATCGATCGAAAAACCGCTAAATAACTTAACGATCCGCTATACCACGGACAGCAGCGCACCCACCATTCATTCCAGTGTGCTGAACACACCGCTCATCATCCGTCACCCGCAATTCATCCGTGTGGCGGCCTTCCGGGCCAATGGCAACCGGGGAGATATCTATAGCATGCAATACCAGCAACAGTCCCTTGCCGAACCGGCGGCGATCACCCCGGCAGGCGACGGGCTCATCTGCAGTCAGTATCTGGGCTCCTTCAAAATGACTACGCTGATGCCGGATAGCAAACCGGATACGGTATTGACGGTTTCCTCCATCGAAGTCCCCAAAGCGGCCGAAGCCCCTGCCTTCGGATTGAAATACCGGGGTTACCTGGATATCCCGCAGGATGGCATCTATAGCTTCTACTATACCTGTGATGATGGCGGCACGCTGACGATCGCGGGCAGGGAGGTCGTCGACAACGATGGCAACCACGCTCCCCTGGAGAAGAACGGGCAGGTTGCCTTAAAAAAAGGTCTTCAGAAGATCGTGCTCGATTTTATTGAAGGCGGCGGCGGTTATACCTTTAAGCTTCAATATAGCTTCGGCGGGTCGGAGCCCAGGGACGTTCCCACATCGTGGTTAAAACATTAAGTTATCATTTTATGAAACAACGAATACTATTTTTTTTCCTGCTGCTAAGCGGTACTGTCTTCTCTCAGCCCCCCGCCGCTCATAAATCGGCCGCAGGTCCCACCCCTCCGCCGAAGCCCTTTGGCGTCCTGCCGACTCAAAGACAGCTTGACTGGCATGAGACGGAAATGTATTGCATCATCCACTTCGGAGTGGATACCTATACGGACAAGGAATGGGGTTTTGGCGATGAAGATCCCGCCATCCTCAATCCTGTTGATTTCGACGCCATGCAGATCGTAGGCGCCGCAAAAGCAGGCGGGTTCAAAGGAGTCGTCATCGTTGCCAAACATCACGACGGACTTTGTATATGGCCAACGAAGACCACCGAACACAATATTACCCGGAGCCCCTGGAAGAATGGCAAGGGCGACATGGTGAAAGAATATCAGCTGGCCTGTAATAAGCTGGGCATGCGGATGGGTGTGTACTGCTCTCCCTGGGACCGGAACAATGCCCAATATGGTGAGCCGGCCTATGTGAATATCTACCGGGCACAGCTAAAGGAATTGTACAAGGGGTATGGTCCGTTGTTCATGTCCTGGCATGACGGGGCCAATGGAGGCGATGGCTATTATGGCGGCGCCCGCGAGACCAGAAAAATCGACCGTACTACTTACTATGGCTGGGATACCACCTGGGCGATCACGCGCCAGCTACAGCCAACGGCCAATATTTTCGGAGATATCGGCCCTGACGTACGATGGGTAGGCAATGAAGAAGGACATGCCGGCGCTACCTGCTGGGCAACCTATACGCCACAGGCTCCCGATCCCGGCAAAAAACCTTCCAATGGTTATAATAAATATTGGGAAGCGACCGAAGGGACCCGCAATGGTGCATACTGGATGCCGGCCGAATGTGATGTCCCGCTGCGGCCGGGATGGTTCTACCATGCCTCGCAGAACGAACAGGTAAAGTCCCCCTACCAGCTGCTGGATCTTTATTATCAGAGTGTAGGCAGGGGAGCCGATCTCGACCTGGGGATCTCGCCTAACCGGAAAGGACTGCTGGATCAACAGGATGTGGCTTCCCTCCAGGCTTTCGGTGATCTGTTAAAACACACTTTCTCCATCAACCTCGCCAAAAGCGCCGCCCTTATCGCCAGCAATGTCCGCGGTAACGATAGATCTCAATACGGTCCCGCCCGGTTGGTCGACAATGATCGTTACAGCTATTGGGCCACCGATGATTCTGTTACAAAGCCGCAACTGGTCGTCAATATGGGCAAACCAATCCCTTTCAATGTCATAAGGCTGCGGGAAAATATTAAGCTGGGACAGCGCATCACTTCTTTTACCATAGACGCTTACCAGGACGGACAATGGAAACAGATCGGGGCAGGCACCAGCATCGGGGCTAATCGCCTCATCCGGCTGCAGCAAATGGTGGTGACCAGCAAAGTGCGTTTATCCATCACCGGTTCCGACGCCTGCATCGCTCTCAGTGATTTTGGGTTGTTCCAGGAACCGACGCACCTTGTCGCTCCCGAAATCGGCCGCGACAGGAACGGAATGGTCAGCATCAGCACCAGCTCCCCCGTAGGAAGCATACGCTATACGATAGACGGAACGACTCCCGAACTTACATCGCCTGTCTATAATGGACCTTTCTCATTGACGATGGGAGGCACGGTGAAGGCCCGCAGTTTCGAAGCGGATAACCAGGCCAGCGAGGTGGTCACTCGGAATCTGGGGTTGTCGAAAGCAGGCTGGAAGGTACTGCCACAGTCGCCTGCCGAAGCGGGATCGTCAGCTTCCGCCGATGCAGGTAAGAACGCTATCGACGAAGATCCGGGAACGTTATGGAACACGCTGGGAAAAGACAGTGCGGCGACAGGGCAATTCCCGCAGGATCTCTCCGTAGACATGGGTAAGCCGCAAACGATAAAAGCATTTACCTATCTGCCGCGGCAGGATAAAAAGACGGAAGGGATCGCCGACCGTTATATTTTCTATACCAGCAGCGATGGCGTGATCTGGGACAAGGTGGCTGAAGGGGAGTTTGCGAATATCAAATCCAATCCTCTTGAGCAGCTGGTATCCCTCTCACAACCGGTAAGCAGCCGGTATTTCCGGTTTTCCGTCATACATGTCGTAAGCGGAAATGGCGTGGCCGTGGCTGAAGTGGGGGTGCAGGTGCTTCACTTGTTGCCCTCTTATTTGCAGGCACAGCATGCGTCTATTTCCGCTTTCAAGAGCTACCCTTTCCCTACGCAGCTGACCGCTGCGGCCAGAGGCTCCCGGATAGCCTGGGCGCTGGATGAGCAGGGCCGGCGAAATGTGTATGTAGCGGAAGGCCCGGACTATAAACCAAGGAAACTGACGCACTATTCGAAAGACGATGGTCAGGAGATCACCAGCCTTGCTGTTTCCGAAGACGGCAAATGGGTCGTGTTCGTCCGTGGCGGCGAACATAGCGGCAACTGGGATACGGGACTACCGACAGATCCGGGTTTTGAGCTGGAGCCTTTTAAGGTCCAGGTCGCCAGCATCCCGTTTGACGGAGGAGAACCGAAATATTTATCGGAGGGGGATGACCCTGTCATTTCCCCAACCGGAAAATGGGTAGCCTTTATTAAAGGGGGGCAGGTATGGTCCGCGCCTGTGGACGGATCGGCCGCTGCCAGACGTTTATTCACGGCAAGAGGTACGATGGAATCATTGGAATGGGCGTCTGACGGATCTTCCCTGCTTTTTGTCTCCGACCGGGCTGATCATTCGGTCATAGGGATCTATACCGATTCTGTTTCTCCGCTAAAATGGATCGCGCCTTCCTTCAGTTGGGATCAGTCTCCGCATTGGAGCCCGGGTGGCGACAAGATCGTCTTTGTAAGAAGACCAGGATCAGGAGGCGCGCCGGACTCCCTGCTGGTTAAAAAGATTGTTCCCTGGAGCATCTGCATCGCGGACATCCCCACGAATACCGTAGCTTCTTTATGGAGTGCGCCCCATAGCCTGCGCGGTTCCCTGCCTACTACGGATGGCGGCGCCAACCTGCATTGGGCAGCCGGGGACAAGATCGTTTTTTTATCCTACCAGGATGGCTGGCCGCATCTATATGCGATCCCTGCGGGGGGCGGGAAGGAACAACTGCTCACGCCGGGTAATTTTATGTGCGAGCATATTAAGGTAAGCGCGGACAAAAAGCAGCTCCTCTTCAGCGCAAATACAGGGAGCGACAAATGGGATATCGATCGGAGACATATACTCAAAGTGAGCATAGAGGCTGCCAGCATGCAGGTGCTCACACCCGGCACCGGCCTGGAATGGGCCCCCGTGCTGACAGGGGATGGAAATACAGTGGCCTTCATCAGCGCAACGGCGCAGCAATGCCCGACACCGGCGATCCTGTCCCTGAACGGCGATCATAAAATACAGCTGGCAGGGGCCGACCTGGTCCCCGCCGAACTCCCCCAACAAAAACTGATAACGCCCAAACAAGTGATCTTTACTTCCGCAGACGGGCTTAGCATTCATGCCGATCTGTTCCTGCCGGAAGGAGGCGCGTCTAAAAAACCGGCTATCGTTTATGTACATGGCGGACCGCCCCGGCAAATGTTACTGGGCTGGAACTATTCGGATTATTATTCCAATGCCTATGCCAGCAATCAATACCTGGCCAGCCTCGGGTTCGTCGTGTTAGCGGTGAATTACCGGCTGGGGATCGGGTACGGGTATGAGTTCCACCAGCCGCCGCATGCCGGTATCTGGGGTGCTGCTGAATACCAGGATATCAAAGCGGCCGGTGAGTGGCTGCAAAAACAGGATTTCGTGGACGCCAAAAAAGTCGGTATCTATGGCGGTTCCTATGGAGGCTATTTAACGGCGATGGCGTTGGGGAGGGATTCGAAGATCTTTGCGGCCGGAGTAGATATCCATGGCGTACACGACTGGGTCACCAATGCATCGCTCATTAATACTTTCAACAGCAGATATGAGAAAGCGCCTGATTATGATCAGGCCGTGAAAACGGCCTGGCTTTCTTCACCGGTATCGGCTATCGATACCTGGACCTCCCCGGTACTGATCATTCATGCGGATGATGACAGGAATGTGCGTTTTTCTCAAAGTGTGGACCTGATCAACCGGCTGGAAAAGAAGGGTGTTCCCGTCGAGACCCTGATGATCGTGGACGATACCCATCACCTGATGCGCTGGGAGAACGCCGTAAAAGTCTATGGCGCCGTCGCGGATTTTTTCGTGCGGAAATTTAAATAGGAAACCACCGCTCCGTAATCACAAATTCTCCTGCTTTAATTTTTTCAGCAGGTTGTCGAACCGTACCCAATAAATATGACAATCCTTCGGGCTTGTTCCCCTGGAATAAAATAGATATTTCCCATCGGGCGTCACATATTCGCCCCAGCGGTGAGCGACCCCGTCATTGATCAGCGGGCCCAGGCTTACCGGGGTGCTCCAGCTCTCATCCCGCCGGTGAAAGCTGATATACAGTTCGCATTTAAAGTCTTTTGTTTCCCTGGCGCTGACGACCATATAGGACTCATCGGGGGCGACATAGAAATCACCGTCGAAGCCGGGAGTATTGATGGGGTCCCCCAGGCTGCGAATAGTAGTGTCGCCCGCAGACATGTTCAACGCGCAAATATCATAAGTGCTATAATCTTTCCGGTTGCCTTGCCGGGCATTACTTCCTACATAGCAAACCTTACTGCGGGTGGGCATAAAATCGTATAAGCCATAGTCTTTTTTCAGATAGACGGAGGGCTTGGTCCATTGCCCGTCCGGTGTCCTTTTGGATTCCCAGATAATGGAATGCAGGCTATCTTTTTCGCCTCCTTCAAAATAAAGGGACTTCCCATCCATAGAGAAGGTGGGGGCATAATAGTGTTCGTTCAAAATGAAGGGGCCCTTCCAGCCGGATCCTTCATATTTAAAATATCTTATTTTACTGTTTTTGCCGTCGAACCAGGTATTGTTGGTGGGGTAATAAAATTCCTTTCCGTCGTCCGAGAAAGCTACGCGGTCGAGTGCAAACGTGTCTTTTTGCGCCAGGAGGTCCGGGGCGAACACCCGGGGTGTATCCGATGGCGGTTGCTGGCCCAGGCAGGCGTCGCGGGTAGTCCAGAAGCTATGCTGTGCGTTCAGGGAAAGGCTGCCTGTCAGGCAGAGGAGCAGCGATAAATAAGATATACGCATAATAGTGTTTTTAAATAGACCATTAAGATATACCCGCCGCCGGACAGGGGCCGTTCAATGCCGGTTCAAGTCTGTTCAAATTTGTTCAAGCTGTATTGGACCTACCCGGTTTCATCTTTAAAATAATTTTGGCAGGCTGGAATAAACACTTATTTTAGATAAGCAATTACACTTAATTTCCCGAAGACGAAATCTACCTTTTGGGCCTACCCAGCCCACCCGCCTATAACCTGCGAGCACACCCGGCTCGTGTTTGCTGGAATGATCTCTCCATCTATGATGGAGGCCATCCTGTATTTTAATCACTAAACCTGTTATTTATTATGGCATTCGATTTCCTTGATTCGGTGAAGGGTCTTTTTACCAGTGACCTGATCAGTAAAGCGGCTTCTTCACTTGGTGAAAGTGAAGCGGGCATTTCCAAAGCTATGTCCGGTATTATACCATCGGTACTGGGCAGTATCATTTCCAAAGCTAACTCCGATATTAACGGAGCCAGTACTATTCTGAATCTGGCTAAAGGAGTAGCCGCATCGGGGTTGCTGAATAACCTGGGAAATATGTTTGGAGAAGGAGGAAGCGCTAATTTAGTCTCCAATGGCATTGATCTGTCCAAATGGCTGCTGGGTAATAACGTGGGCCGCATCACCGATGCAATTTCCAGCTTTGCGGGTATCAGGGAATTTTCCATTCCTTCCCTGATGGCGATGACGACGCCGGCGGCATTAGGCATTTTAGGCCAACAGGCAATAGAAAAAGATCTGACTCCCAGCACTCTGTCCAATATGCTTTCCACTCAGCTGTCACCCGTGGTAAGCGCGTTACCGGTAAACCTGCGCTTCCTGGCTGGCGTAATAGGTCAGAGTCCGGAGGGAGGCAGGGTCGCCTCTCTCAGAGATCACGTTAAACAACCCAACCATTCCGTTAACTCCGTTCGCCCCGTTCGCCCTGTGGCAGTCTATCCGGTAAAACAGGCAGAGAACAGCAAGCGTTGGAGCTTACCTATTGTATTCGCAGGATTGGGCGTAGCCCTGGTATGGCTATTTATTAAAGGGTGCCGGCATTGAAAGACGTGCTATACCCAACGGGGGGCTTTTACTGGATCATTATTTTTTTGATTTCCAGGTTGCTGCGGCTGGTTTGAATTTTCAGGAAATAGATTCCTTTGGGAAAGTTGTCAAGGCTCAGGAGGTTCGGGCCTTGCTTTACAGTATACATTTTGATGGTCTGCCCTACTGTATTGATCAGCGAGGCAGCAATGGGCGCGTCATTATCCGTTTCGATATCCACCTGCACAATATGGTTATAGGTAGGAACAGGCGATAGTCTGACGATAGCCTCCTTGTTGCCGAACCGGAGCAGCCTGATGGCGGAGAGTGTGGACTTTCCATCTTTGTCTGTCTCCACGATCCTGTAAAAATCGTTCCCGTTCAGGGGTTGGATGTCTGTAAACGTATATTCTTTTTCACCGGATCCGGCGGGGTTGGCGGAACCTGCCGGATCCTCCGGGACTTCTCCGATGGAGATGAAATTACTTCCGCCAGCGCTTCTTTCCACGACGTACTTATCGACATCGATGGCTCCGTTGACTTTCCAGTGCAGCCAGGCGCTGCTGTTTTGTTTTTTAGCCTCGAAGCTCAGAAAATTAACCGGTAAGGCGCCCGGTGCAAACGGGGAGACGGTATTGCTCCTCGATAATAAGGCGCCGCTGTTGTAAGCGGAGGCGATGCCCACGGCGCCCGTTCCATTCGTCAATACAATATCGTCGATATACCAACCCTCTCCGCCGACCGCATTATCGCTGGTAAACCGGAACCGGATCTTCGCGGTGGCTCCGGCAAATCCGGTCAGTGAAATGATCGTCCGGATGAAGCTACCTCCGCTGCTGCCGGTAAATGCTTTTCGGTTACCTATATTCGTGGCTGTAGGATCGAGAGAGCTGTTATAGGGGTTTTGCGTCATGAAAGGGCCCAGGTCCTGCCAGCTGCTGCCGCCATCGGTTGATATTTCAACGACTCCGCCATCGTATGCCGGATCGGTCTCGAAATAATGCCAGAAGGATAAGTTGGTCAGTGTGTCCAATACAAGATTGCCCGATGTCAGGGTAAGATCGGTGAGGGTAGCCTGGTCGAGGGCATACCATGCATGCGAGCTGCTATGCGACCGCACGGTGCTTTCCGACCAGAAAGTGCCCCCGGTAGTAACCGTGCTGGCCCAGGTATAGCTGCCGGGATCCCTGCTGTCGTTGATCAGGGTATCGGGCACCCGGTATGTCCCCGCAACGCTGGCCTGGATGGTGAAGATTTTGGTTTCATTGGCGGCGAAATTGAGTCCGTCAAAATGAACATAGGGAGCCGTATACGTTCCGCCCGGGGAAGAAAGATACGACAGGTTGCTGGAGAGGGTATCGACGATGGAAATATTGCTCAATGGACTGCAATCACAATAGGCCTTGATCGTGTAGGTAACATTATCCCCATGCACCAGCAAGGTCTTATCGACCGTCTGCGAGATGCCCATTCCTGATGGCAGGTCGGTGGCGGCCGTCTGATCGGTATAGCTATCGGAGCTTCCCTGAGAGGCGCTCTTGCCCATACCTCTCCGCGCAAAAGCATTCCATATAGCGCATTTATGCGCATAATTATACAGCAGGCTATCCGCCTTGAGAATCGCGTCTCTGGCGTCGAGGAACCCGGGGCTGCAGGGTTGGTATTTCATCCCTTCGATGACGAGCTGTAAGGCTATATTGTTTCCTTTTGTTCCATGGTAGATATCCGGGTCGATGCCTTCCATCTGTATGATGTTCCAGGTCATATCCCAGATCGTGGCGCACCAGATCTCTCCTACCGTATGTACTTCTCCGCCCGTGCTGGTCGCCAGCATATCATAGGTCCACGGATTGATGGACATATCCGTCGAATAGGGGTAGGTGCGTATTCCTTTGCCCGTGGCCGGCTGGGACAGCGCATAGGTGCCGAGGGGTCTTTTTTTGGCGCCGTCTGCTAACGTCGCCGTTGACCAGTCAGTGGTGACCATCAGCGCCATATAATCGCTCCAGCCCTCTCCCATCTGTTCCGCGTTGACGAGGCATCCGGAATTGGCAGGACCTCCGGTCAGCCTGGTGGAAATGCCGTGGGTGTATTCGTGTGAGATGATGCCGTTGTCCAGCGCTCCGTCCCTGTTCACCCCGGTCGCGGATAGACTTCCGTTCAAGCCTGTCAGGTTCGCCTTCAGCGTGTTTCCATCCGCTTGTGATATCATGACCGCCGGAATGGTAATGGTAGCATCGGTTCCGCCGATGAGAGTCGGGGCGGCCGCGGAACTATTGACAACGATGACGGCAACGGCGCCGGCATTCTGCGCGGCTTTTATCTTTAACACAAAGTTACAACCGCCCCGGTCGATCAGGGCGATCTTGCCGGCGAGGCTGGCGGCATTGCCGATCGTCCCGCAGGCCTGGTGGGTAGTGGCGGGCACATCGTCGGCCAGTACAATATCGGCAGTGATAGGACCGGAGGTGGTCAATTGCGTATTCAGGCTGATGGTGTTTCCCGCCACGGTATAGTCGGTTGCGATGGGCGCAGGACTGTTGACATGAAACAGGAGAGTGACGGTCGAGTTCCATTGGAACATGCGCATGCGAGGGTTTTCACCGTCGGGCGGCGTGGCGAAGTCGGCATTATTGATACCGGCGCCGTCCTCGGCAAATGCATGGACAAAATCATTGCCTTCCCCGCCCCTACCCTGGTTATCGGCCTGAAAATTACCGGCCGCTTCATCGAATCCATACTGGTAGCTGATATCGTGCATGATATTATTCCAATAGAACAGATTGTCTATGCCCGCCCGGATATTGGAGTAAGAGGAAGGGCTGACCGACCCATCGGTTGTGCGATCGAATGTCAGCCCCGGGATGAGGGTGGAAGAAGTATCTGCAAAACCCGTAGTGGCGTTGGTGCCGGCGAGGTCCTGCTGTGCCCATACGTTATTACCCCGTGTATATTCATAATTGGTGGTATTGTCATAATGCCAGCCCAGTGAAATGGCGTTATTGCCCGGGGCCGCCCGTAACCAGGGATTGTTCTCCAGCGTCCGGGCGCCGAAGTTGGCGGATTCTACGGGGAAAGGATAAACCCGGTACCCGACACTAGCAACGGCGGGAGTTCCGAAGAATGCCTTCGACAGACCCTGTCCATTGTCAATGGGAGCGACAGCGGGGGGAGCGTTGAAAAGCGTCATCCGGCCGGTGATACGGCGCTGGGTCCATGCCTCGCCGGATGGCGCTGGTTCGGATTGGGGCGGTGCCGATTCGGAGATGATAAGACTGTTCTTCCCGATGAATTCCCCCGACCGGGCATCGATCCGGACAAACCAGTCATCGTTGCCATCGGGCGAGGTGACACGAACATTCCAGGAAAGCCGTATTTGCTGTCCATCGTTCATAGGAAGCCAGACAAGGTCTGCGCTAATATTTTTCCGGGACAGGCCGGCGGCACTGTAAACATACCGTTGACGAACGGCGTCCTTTTGAACCAGCGTCGGCTCCCCCCTGAGAGGAATGGATAAGTGATTGGCGGCAAAACGGATAGCCTGAACCGCCTCGACAGTATAGGTGGCTTTGGGCCCCGCTTTGCTCTCTATCTTAGGGATAAAATTGGCCTTTTTCTCCACCAGTGTATCATTTCTGAAAATATATACCCCTATTTTATTGTATACGGGAATTCCCAGGTACGCCTGTTGCAGGTAGACGATGAAATGTCCGGATCTTTTGTCCGCATAAGCGTCGGTGACGAGGTAGTTATTGAGCGTAGACTGGTTGAGTCCGCTAGCCCGCAGGCTCTTATGCAGGAGATCCATCGCCCTCTGTTTAGCAGGGACGGGTGTCCCCGGCACTGGCGCCATGCTTTGTGGCGTTGCTGCCGCGCCTGGCTGCGAATGGACCGGATTCTGCGCCTGCACCGGGTTTTGTCCTTGTGCCGCAGCAAAAATAAATAGTGTCGTTACCAGGAAAGGAATCCCTCGCTTCCGGGCGATGTTAAGCATGCTCATAGGTTCATTCAGTTAGTTCCGCAAGCTGTAACTTAAACAAAAGCCTAACTGTGTCACCTCCCATTTAGCAAATGGATAGTTCTATTGAGCCGATAACATAAACTCACAAATTTTTATTAATTTAGATATTCATTTAACGCCAATGTATTGGGAAGAAAAAATCGATCTGCTCGCAAAAAAATACGGCCAAACAGCATTTAAAGTACCCTTTACCGATTGGCCTGAGATAATGAAGAAAATAGAAAACTCTTTTATTATCAAAGAGAACGCAAACACCCATTTCTCCAATTGGGCCGGAAATATCAGGCAAAAGATTAAGTTCGACGAAGTAGCTTTCAATAAACTTGAAAACTATATGGTATTACTTTCCGGATCGATCCATTACTGGGTAGTTATTGTTCCGGGCCGCAATCCGAATGAAAAACATTACGTGTACGATTGTAAGCTCCCTGCCCTTATGGCGCTTATTGAACTTTGCAGCGGCGACTTTTATATTATTGATAAGAAATATCAATGGCTTACTTACTTCAACCGGGATCGGGAAGCTAATATGGTTCATGTATACAAAAGCGGTGCTCATAAAATACCATTTGAAAAATAAATACCTATCCAGCCTTTCCCTTTTATTTTGTACTTTGCCCCGTTCCCTCCTACCCTTCCCGCACCCCGCTATTTTTCACCTTAAATCATTCTCACCATGAGCGTTAAATTAGACGTGCCAACAGTCGCACAAACCAGCAATAATACCTGCTGGCATGCATCGGCTTCGATGGTCTGGCTTTATTCGCAGAGCGTTACCGGAAGACAAGGGCCTATGAACACACTCGCTAACAAATGGGGAAACGACCAGGGTGCTTCTCCGTCAGATTTTATCAGTCTGGCACAAAAGGCAGGCATGAAGTCTGTCTGGCCCCGCCCGGCTGTCTATGACAGTAACAACCTGGAACAGCTGCTGCGGAAATATGGTCCTCTCTGGTGCGCCGGCCGTTGGTATGGGCCGAAGCATATTATAGTCCTTACCGGTGTCAATGGCAATATTGTCTATTTGAACGATCCGGCCAATGGCGGCAAAAAAGTCAATGTTATTTCCTGGTTCAATGACAAGCTGGATAATCACGTCGACGGATGTATCATGTATAAAGACCCGATGGCTTATTAAAGCCGGGGTTATTAATTGCAGAATCCGCAGGAGGCGGAGCGTTTTTTCCTTATATTTAAGGAAACTCAACTGCCATGAGAATCATCTCCTGCATCCTTCTATTGCTATCGGTCACCATCACCACGCAGGCCCAGCCGATGAATGCAACTGCCATCGACAGCCTGGTGACGAGGACCCTCCGGACTTTCGAAGTGCCCGGCATAGCCGTCTGCATCATCAAGGATGGTAAGATCATCCACTCCAAAGGGTATGGCGTAAGATCGCTGGACACCCGGCAGCCGATGGATGAGAACACTCTTTTCGGCATCGCCAGCAACAGCAAGGCTTTCACTACCGCCGCCCTGGGCATGCTGGTCGATGAAGGGAAGCTGAACTGGGATGACAAAGTCAGGAAGTATATCCCGGAATTCAAACTCTTCGATCCCTATGTCACCGAGGAATTCACGATCCGGGACCTGCTCTGCCACCGCAGCGGTTTGGGGCTTGGGGCCGGCGATCTGATGTTCTTTCCTGACTCCAGCGATTTCACTATTCCGGATATCCTTCATAACCTGCAATTCCTTAAGCCCGTGACAAGTTTCCGGTCGCAATATGCCTACGACAACAATCTCTATATCGTAGCTGGCGAGGTCGTCGCCCGGGCAAGCGGTATGAGCTGGGAAGACTTCATCGAGAACAGGATCCTGCGTCCCCTGGGTATGACCCATAGCGCGGCTAGCTATGACCGGCTGCACGATTCTTCCGATGTTATCGACGGCCATGCGCGGGTGGAAGGCAAGGTGCGGGTCATCGCCAGGAGCCGGTCGAAAGTGGATCATGCCGCCGGCGGGATTTATTCCAGCATCGCCGACCTCAGTAAATGGGTGCTGCTGCACCTGGCAGAAGGTAAATATGGCGATAGCCGGCAGCTCTTCTCCCCGAAAGTGCTCCGTGAACGGTGGTCCCCGCAGACTATCATCCCGCTCGGAGGCCCTGGCCCTTATAACACGCATTTCGCGGCTTACGGACTGGGCTTCGGTATTTCAGATGTCAAAGGTTACAAGCAGGTCAGCCACACCGGCGGTCTCGAAGGCATGGTCACGCAGATCACGATGATCCCCGAACTGCAGCTGGGTATCATCGTGCTGACCAACCAGGAGGAAGGCGCGGCCTTTAGCGCCATCACCAACCAGATAAAGGACAGCTACCTGGGCATCACCGGTACCGACCGGGTCACCGAATACGCGGCAAGACGCAAAGTGCAGCTGAATGAAGAAAAAAAACTCACGGATTCGATCTGGAAAGAAGTAGCGCTGTTCCAGTCCCGGCAGACCGGTTCGGCAGATCTCTCCAAATATACCGGTACCTACCGGGATTCATGGCTTGGCGAGATCGTTATCTCGGTCAAAAACGGCAAGCCCTGGTTCGACTCCAAAAGATCACCCAAGCTGACGGGAGAGCTCCTCCCCTATAAGGGCAACAGCTTTATCGTCAGGTGGCAGGACCGGAGCATGAATGCCGATGCCTATGTACTCTTCAGTCTTGACGAGCGGGGATTGGCAAGCGGTATCCGGATGAAACCCGTCTCCCCCCTGACAGATTTCAGCTATGACTTCCAGGACCTGGATTTTTACCGGCAATATTGAATTCATGGAAATGTAATAAAACAACCATATGCCAAAAATGTACGATAGGCTGCTGCTCCTGCTGGCATTAACAGCCGGATGGACTGCCAACGCCCAGTCCTACGCAAAATTACACGACAAGGCCATTGTCGTAGACACACATAACGACGTGTTGACGACAGCGACACTCAGAGGGATGGACATAGGCGCCGACCTGACCGGCAAGACCCACTCCGATCTGGATCGGTTTCGGAAAGGAGGAGTGGACGTGCAGGTCTTTTCCATCTTTTGCGACGACCATTATGGTGTGAGCAGCGCCTTCCGCGAAGCCAATCGTGAAATCGACAGCCTCTATGCCATTGCCGGACGCAACCCGGGTAAGATGCAGATCGTCACCGATGCAGCCGGCCTGGAGCAAGCGGTCAAACATCATAAACTGGCGGCTATGATGGGCGTTGAAGGCGGCCACATGATCGAAGACAGCATCGCCTACCTGGATAGCTTCTACCGGCGGGGTGTACGGTACATGACCCTCACCTGGAATAACAGCACTCCCTGGGCTACCTCGGCAAAGGACGAAACGTCCAAAGCTTTTACCGTCACTCCTTACGGGCTGACGGATCGCGGTAAGGCCATTGTCAGGCGAATGAACGAGCTGGGCATGCTGGTCGATCTTTCACATGTAGGCGAGCAGACATTCTGGGACGCTATCCATATCGTCAACAAGCCGGTTATCTGCAGCCATAGCAGCGTGTATGCGTTGTGCCCGGTATTCCGTAATCTTACTGACGAGCAGATCAAGGCCATCGGGGTCAATGGAGGTGTCATCCAGGTTAATTTCTACTCGGGTTTCCTGGACAGCAACTATGTGCCGCGACTGGGGCGGTTCCTCTTGCGGCATAAGCCGGAGATGGATTCCATGGCTGCCGTGAAAGCACCGGACTATGCGATCAACGAATACCTGGCGAAGAAGTATCCGCAGGAAGCGGATTCTCTGCGGGCGCCGCTCTCGCTCCTTATGGATCATATCGACCATATCGTCAGGCTGATCGGCCCGGACCATGTGGGGCTGGGCTCGGATTTCGACGGCATCGAGTCCCCGCCGCAGCAGCTCGACGATGTTACGACCTATCCGCTGATCACCCGGGAATTGCTCCGGCGAGGGTATAAAGAAGCGGATATCTTAAAGATACTGGGTGGTAATTTTATCCGGGTGCTGAAGGCCAATGAGGTTTCGCGGGCGGTGGCCGTTGGGAAGCCCCGGTAGACATTTTTAATGGATCTGATAGGGGCTGGTAACGACAGGACCCCGACGTGCCCGGTGAAGGCAGATAAAACAGGCGATAAAACCCGCATACAGGGATGTATTGCCAACGAAGCTATACAACATGTATAACGAATAAGGAATTTTTAATTTATGATCCTCTACGGCACTTATCACCGTGAATATGCAACTATAAATGAGTACACCGCAGGCCATCCAGAAGAGAGGCTGACGACCCGGGGGCGTATCCGACTTATTCAGAAGAGCATCAATCAAAAAAGAACAAGCGGCTAACAGTTCGAAGAAAAGGTAGACAAGTCCGGCCATTTCGTTAAACCTGTTAAAGACCGGATGTAACCAATACGCCATTCCAATGCTTACCGGCAGGAGGCCCAGCAAAAGGACATTCAGGCGTTTGATAGCGGGATGTACCGATGCCCTGTAATATATATATATTATGAAGCCGCACTCCACAGGAGTAAAAAAATTATACAACCAGAGATTGTCGATCCGACGAACCACACATAGACCCACTACCATCTCTACCAATAAAGTAAGGCCGGACAATAAGACCAGTAACTTACATTCCAGGGGCCAGCTTTTGCGGACTAGCAGGCAGCCGGTAAGAAAACAGGATAGATAGACGACAGCGAAATAAAGTAAAAATATAATAAAGATCGGCGACATCGGCGGCATAGGTCAGTTTTTTATGGAGGATAGAGCTGGTGTTGCAAGATACACTCAAAAACATGGATATAGCTAATATGGAAAGCTGGATACCCACTTCACCTAAAAAGGGCTCACTATCCATATTGATTGAAACAATCCGACAGCAATGATCAAAGAATGGCTTGAATCTTATAAACCCTCAAATAGGGACCAGGCAATGGCAGAACAACATAAGCCGGTTTATTCCCAATCAGGATCGCCTGGCAATCTGGTCGCCAACCTATTTTCATGACCTGTCGGAAAAACTGAAAATCGACGATACCAAAACCGTCCCTTAACGAATGATCACCCGCGAATTGCTCAGGCGAGGGTATAAAGAAGCGGATATCTTAAAGATACTGGGTGGTAATTTTATACGGGTGCTGAAAGCCAATGAGGTGACGCGGGCGGTGGCCATTGGGAAGCCCCGGTGACCGTTCGGAAGCCCGGTGGCCATTTTTAATGGATATGATAAGGACTGGCAGCAACATTTCTCCGACGTGCCCGGTGAAGGCAGATAAAACAGGCGATAAAGCCTGTATACATGAATGTATTGGCAACGAGGCTATACGGTGCTAAATACCGACGCGGCATTCTCGGCATATAATTCAGTAACACGCCCAGCAGCGTGAACATGCAGCAATAAAAGAGTATGCCAGACGCCATCCAGAAGAGAGGCTGACGGCCCACGGGTGTATCCGACTTATTCAGCAGAACGTCAGTCAAAAAAGAACAAGCGGCTATTAGTTCTAAGAAATCGTAAAAAAAGTCGGCAATATCGTTAAACCCGGAAAAGGCCGGATGCAGCCAATAAGCGATTCCGATGCTTATCGGCAGGAGACCCAGCAAAATGGCATTCAGGCGTTTAATATTGGGATGTACCGATGCCCTGTACAATATATATATTATGAAGCCGCACTCCACGGGAGCAAAAAAAATATACATCCAGCGACCGTCGATCCGACGAAGATCGTATTGAGTCACTACCGTCTCTACTACTAAAGTCAGGCCGGACAATACGACCAGCAATTTATATTCCAGGGGCCGGCTTTTCCGGACAAGCAGGCAGCCGGTAAGAAAACAGGATAGATAGAGGGCAGCGAAATAAAGTATATATATATAATAGATCTGCGGCATAGGTCAGTCTTTTTATGGAGGATAGAGCCAGGATTGCAAGATACTCGTCAAAAATTAATTAACGGTAACAAAGTTTCTCAATCAAGATATATCGTATTACTATTTTCCCCACCCTCTCCATCCAGGTTAATCGAACCGGTATTGTTTTCAACAACCGGCTCTATATCAAATTGGACGCGGTATACTTCATCTTTGTTGCCCAAAAGGTTCGTCCCCTTTTTGAAATCATTATTGGAAACAATCACCCCGCTTTTAAACCAGCAATCGAAGAAGTTCACAAAGTCGTGAAAGGTGGAATCAGTGAACCGGAGGTGAACCTGGCCGGCTGCTTGTAAAGATCCAGCGTGTCTCTGATGCGATAATTAATAAGGGGCTTGCCGGCAATAATCAAATCGATGGCGGTTTCGGAGGAAATAGTATGCAAGTTGTCGCTCATCTTATGATAGTTACTATTATTTAATAAGATACCCGAATAATTTCAGATTATCTTATTAAAATCTCTCACATACCGCGCCGAACCAGGAAAAAAGTTTATACCGCCGCAGCCGGTACTTTCCCTATATCTCCTTTTTCCGTTCTTGCCCGCAAAGCAAAAAATATCACCAGGGTCGACAGGAGAATGAAAGTCAGATAGCTGTATCCCAGGTTACGTTCTCCGCTGGCAGGGAGGAAGTTGACGATGCCATAGCTCAACGTAGAGACGATCACAAAAGCGAGTCCGCCGGTAAGGCCGCTGGCCACTCCTGCATTTTGCGGAAAGCGGGTCAGGCAAAAGGTCATGTAGTTATTGAAGGTATAGCCGGCACATACGTGGATGATGAACGCAAAAAACACCATAACATAGAGGTTCTCTCCCCGCCGGATGCTTGCCAGCATCATCACCACGAATAGGATTTGCAGGCCATTATTAATTACCAGCTTCCGGAAGAATGGCCACCGGATCGTAGCCTTGCTGATAAATCCTCCCGCCATCCACGCAAAACCCAGGATGAGGGAGCAGTAACCGGTCGTCACCACGTTATATTGCAGATGATGTTCTATGATAAAGGGGCCCGTCATATTGTAGACCATCACCATGGAATAAGCCAGTCCCAGCATACTGACTCCCAGGATGAACGGTCCGTTCTTCAGCATGCCGGAATAGACCTGCACAACCCGCTGCAGCTGGAATGAGGCAGGCCTGGGCAGCGTCTCTCCACTGAAAAAGAATTCCAGGATGGCCAGCAGGATGGCGATCAAAGCCAGCAGATAAAAGTTGGCCTCCCATCCGAAGACCGTCTGCAACCATCCCCCGACGAAAGGGGCAACGATCGGTCCTGTCGACCATATAATGGAAAAAAGGCTCAGGTAATGCTTCAACCGGTCGCCGGTGAAAAGATCTACAAAATAAGCCCTTTTGCCGGCTATCACTATGCCTACCGTTATCCCCTGGATGATACGCATAAGATAGATCATGGTGATGGAATGCGTTATGGCGATGGCCAGGCTGGCGAATGCAAATATAATCAGGGACACCAGCCCGATCCTATACCTGCCATAACTGTCGAGAATGCTGCCGATGAAGAGCTGGCTGACTCCATAGCTTATCAGGTAGAGGGTAATGGTGAATTGTATCTGGAGGCTGCTCACATGCATACCCGCTGCCATATGTGGCAGGGAAGGGACATAAATATCCGTAGCGAAACCGGAAAGGGGCAACAGGGCGAGGGCAAGGAGATTGGCGATTCGCTGGCGCCGTTCGTCGATTCTTTTACCGGAGGTCATCATTGCAGGCATAATAGGTCGATTTATTCCTGCAAAGCTACCCCGGAATCCAGGCATCCCCATTATAGTATCCAAACGGATCATTATAGAATTCAAACAACGACGCTACGTACCTGCAAGGGGGTAAGGCCCGTGTGTTTCTTAAAGAAAATATTGAAATAGGCGGGATATTCGAATCCCAGTCCGTAGGCAATCTGGGAGATATTCCAGTCCGAATGCCGCAGCAGGGCCATCGCTTCTTTAATTACCCGGGCGGAGATGTGTTCGGTAGTGGTTTTGCCGGTGACTTCTTTCAGGGCGCGGTTGAGGTGATTGACGTGTACGGAAAGTTTTTCGGCAAAATCGTTGGCTGTCTTCAGCTGTAGTTCCGTTTCCGTGGTATCGACGGGGAATTGCCGTTCCAGCAGGTCGAGGAACTGTTGAGCGATCCGGGCTGCGGCCCCTATGAGCCGTTCCGCGTGGTCTGACGGCTGCATCTTCATTGCCTGATGGATCAGCAGGTGCAGGTAATTGCGCAGCAGGTCGAATTTATGGGCATAATCCGAGGCCATCTCCTCGGTCATTTTAAGGAAGATATGGGCTATCTCCCCCTGCTGCCGCTCGTCTACGAAGAAGGCCGGCATGCCTCCCACCTTGAACAGCGGCGAATCCTGCAGTGTTTCTTTTCTTTCCATGGGATGTACAAAGGCCTCGGTGAAGAGGCAGTACCAACCCTTTTGCTCGGTGGAGACGGATTCCCATGAATAGGGCATCATCGGGTTGGAAAAGAGCAGGGAGGGCCTGTCCAGCTCGACCCATTTGTCCGCGTAATGCAGCTTGCCGGTGCCCAGGATCAGGGAGACCTTATAGAAATCCCGCCGTCCATAGGGTGTCGCCCGGTAGCAGGTATCCCGGGGGAACACGTTAAAATGTCCCGATCCCGCATTATTCAGCGGGATGTCTTCGGCATCGGTTTTCCGCACGCGGGCATAGAATTGCTGGATCGTTTCGATAGGTTCCATCCAACAAAGTTATAAAATTCAAGCAAAATAGCATCTCCCCTATGAAGAAAATAAAATGCCCGGGGGCATTAAATTGGACCATACAACAAATTAAATTGGACTTTACAACAAAATGGATGATTACTTTTATAGTGAGCTTTGTACCATAAAATCTTAAAACAATGACAGGTACAAATAAAGAAAAAATGGTACTGGTAACGGGGGGGACAGGATTTGTCGGCGGGCATTGCATTCTCCAACTGTTACAAAACGGTTATAAAGTAAGAACTACCATCCGTTCATTAAGTAAAAAAAATAAAGTGGAGGAGATGCTAAAAAACGGCGGTATTAAATCTTTCGAAAAAATTGAATTTATTGAAGCAGATTTAAACGATAATAAAAACTGGGCAGAAGCAGTAAAGGATTGCGAATATGTTTTGCATGTTGCCTCTCCCATATTTTTACGCATCCCAAAGCATGAAGATGAAATGATCATTCCGGCAGTGAACGGAACCCTGCGCGTTTTAAAAGCCGCAAGGGATTCAGGTGTAAAGCGGGTGGTAATTACCTCTTCATTCGGAGCTGTTGGATATAGCCATACAGACCCCAATACGCTTATTACAGAAAAAGAATGGACAGATCCTACCGACAAATCGCTCTCGGCTTATCTAAAATCAAAAACCTTAGCCGAAAAAGCCGCCTGGGATTTTATGGTGAAAGAAGGCGGGGATCTGCAACTTACTGTCATCAATCCTATGGCGATTCTCGGGCCATCCCTTGGCCCTGATTTATCAAGCGGTTTCGAATTATTGAAAAAAATGTTAGACGGCTCTATGAAAGCAATGCCTAAGATCGGCTTAGGCATTGTTGATGTACGCGACCTGGCAGATTTGCATCTTCGGGCCATGACAAATCCCAAAGCCAAAGGGGAGCGGTTTCTTGCCCTTTCGGGAGGGGTCATGTCTTTACATGAAATAGCCTTGTTATTCAAAGAAAAATTAGGCGATAAAGCCAAAGGCGTTTCAACTAAAGTGATGCCCGATTGGCTGATTCGCGTTGCTGCCCTATTTAAACGGGAAGCAAAAGCGATGGTTCCGCTGTTGGGCAGAGTTAGAAATGCGAGCAATGAAAAAGCAAAAACTATGCTGGGCTGGTTGCCCCGCACCAACGAAGAAGCTGTATTAGCAACGGCAGAAAGTTTGTTTCATTATAATTCTATAAAAAGCTAAAAATTGGCTAAATGCAAAGCATCGTGAGAGCCGCAACTATATCGTCTTGTTACATTGGCCCGACAATTTCGCCGGAGCAGTTTATAGCTGAGCATTTCTTCTTATACCTGGCCCAGGGTTCCATTGTGGGTTATGACGGCCATAAGAAATACACCATGAAAGCAGGTGAATATTGCATTGCCCGGAAAAATCATTTGGCAAGGTATAGCAAGCTAAAGGACAATGGCGGGTTTAGTAAAGTGGTAGTGGTCTTTGACGAAATTTTTTTGAAAGCGTATCAAAAAAAGCATAAAGTGGTGGTTGGCAGATCAACGCTGAAAGATGCATTTGTGTTACTAAATAAAAATGAGCTGGTACCCAATTTTGTATATTCATTGGCGTCCTACTACAAGGGCGAAGGGAAGATTGATGAAACTTTTTCACAAATAAAAAGGGAAGAGTTGCTGCTGATACTGTTACAAACCGATCCTGAGCTGGCTACTATATTTTTTGATTTTGGCATCCCGGAAAAAATAGACCTGGAAGCATTCATGAATAATAATTACAAATTCAATGTGAGCATTGAGCACTTTGCATACCTCACCGGTCGTAGCTTATCAGCATTTAAGCGTGATTTTAAAAAGATATTTGACGATACGCCAAACCATTGGCTAATAGACAGGCGGTTGCGGGAAGGGTATTTCATGATAGACGAAAAGGGTAAAAAGCCTTCTGACATCTATCTCGAATTAGGGTTTGAAAATTTGTCACATTTCTCTTTTGTATTTAAGAAAATGTTTGGGATTACTCCGGCCAGTTTGTTAAAAAAGTAGAAAACATGAATTATTACAATGGAAACGACAGGGCGCCTCAAGGTCTCGGGTTCTATAGCAGGTTCGGGTGAAAAAGATTGTAAAGCAGGATTCCTGGTAGGGAATAAATTATTCAATGAGGATCAGAATATCAACAGTTAGCGCCCAATATCCACAGGCTGTTTATAAGTTCCGATGGCTGATCCGGCAAAAATCTATACTTTACTATCATGAAATTTTCTCCCGGCCAGTCCGTCATTGTATTGGATACCACCCATAAACCGGCAGGTCCTGCTATCGTGCAGGTTTATCATCCGGAGGCGCATCAATACAGCGTGCTGTTTCAATACCCGGACAGTGCGACGCCGGAGATCATCCCCATTCCGGAATACCGCCTGGTTATCGCCTAATTCCCAAAGGAGGATGCTTTCCATGCATCCAGTATAAGCTTTCCCTTCGCCGCGGGTAGGAACGGATTTTGCATAGAGCACCTATGAAGCAGCCGTCGCCGGAATCGCTTATTCACCTAAATTATTTTAGAAAATGCAGAGCGCCCGCCCAACTTACTGGCTAACCCGCTTCCTTATTCTTCGTTTGCTGGGGGTGGTCTATGCGGTGGCTTTTCTTGCGACAATCAATCAGATCATTCCCCTGATCGGCGAGGAGGGGCTGCTTCCCGTCGGGATGTTCCTGAAGCGGGTCGGCGACGCGCTCGGATCGCGTAGCACTGGCTTCGTACGTCTGCCTTCGATCTTTTGGTTCGCCCATTCCGACTCGTTCCTTTTGATTGCGGCGTGGGTCGGGCTGGTCCTTTCCTGTGTCGTAGCGGCAGGTTTCGCGAATGCGCCGCTGCTCGGCATTTGCTGGTTTCTTTACATGTCCTTCGTCAATGTCGGGCAGGAATGGTATGGATATGGCTGGGAGATCCAGCTTCTCGAAACCGGGTTTCTCGCGATCTTTCTCTGTCCCCTGCTCGACGGGCGCCCGTTTCCCAGGCGTGCACCACCGATGCTCATCATCGGGCTGTTCCGCTGGCTCGTCTTCCGTATCATGCTTGGCGCCGGACTGATCAAGATACGCGGCGATGAGGTGTGGCGTAACCGGACGGCGCTCTATTATCATTTCGAGACCCAGCCGCTGCCCGGTCCGCTGAGCCAGTGGTTCCATTTTCTGCCCCGCGCGGTTTTAAGATTCGGCGTCTGGTATAATTGGCTGGCCGAGCTTGTCGCGCCGTGGTTCGTCTTCTGGCCGCGTCTCGCCCGTCATATCGCTGGATGCGTGATCGTAGTTTTACAGGTTATCCTCATTGTAAGCGGCAACCTCTCGTTTCTCAACTGGCTGACCATCGTTCCCGCGTTGGCTTGTTTTGACGATGGCTTCTGGTCAAGGATTCTTCCCCTTGCCCTTGTGCGCAGGGCGGAAGCCGCCAGCACCCATGCCGAGCCCTCCCGTCCCATGATGGCCACCGCCTGGGTCGTTACCGGTGTCATTGCGCTTCTCAGCATCCAGCCTGTGCTCAACATGCTGTCACCCCGGCAGATCATGAATACCTCCTTCGACCCCTTCAATCTCGTAAACACCTATGGAGCCTTCGGGTCGGTGGGACGCGAGCGTTTGAATGTGGTATTCGAGGGAACGATGGACGAGGTTTCCGGGCGAAACGAAGATAGCCGAAGCGAAACGAGGAACGACGCGCCGGCGAAGTTCCCTGACGACAAGGCGAACTGGAAAGCCTATCCCTACAGGGGGCTGCCTGTCGAACTGGATAGACGGCCGCCGCAGATCGCCCCCTATCAGCTTCGTTTGGACTGGCAAATGTGGTTCGCCGCGATGTCGTCGCCCGAGGAATATCCATGGACGCTAACCCTCGTCTCGAAACTCCTTCACAACGACCCTGGCGCTGTCAGTCTGTTGGCCGGGAACCCCTTCCCCGACAGGCCGCCGCGTTATATCCGGGCGGTCCTGTATCGTTATACTTTTGCAAAGCCGGGGAATCCCGATGGCCGCTGGTGGAATCGCGAGCGCGTTGGCCTTTGGCTTCCTGCCATGTCCGCCGACGATCCGCGTCTGATCGAATACGCTAAACACGCGGGGTTGTAATTGCCTCAATAATAGAACCGATAAGAGAATTATTCGCTCTGCAATTTAAAGACGATAGGTTGCTTCTTATAGCTCTCGGATAATATACCGCCTGTGATCGCCGGCCGCCAGTCGGGAGTCTGTCGCATTACACGGAGCGCCTCTTCATCAAGGTATTTATTCACCGATTGGATGACCTTCATGTCGTCGACCTTGCCTTCTTTGGAGACCATAAACCCTATGACGACTGTTCCCTCGATATCGTGCTCGACGGCACTGTCCGGATATCGTAAAGTCTTGTTTAAAAATCGAAGCCATTGAGGGAGCCCGCCGGGAAATTCGGATTCCCGCCAGAATTCGGTGATGGTCTTATCGCGCGTGCCATCTTCGTGGTAGAAAGTACCGGAGATCTGTTTATCCTTCTTAAATCCTGCCTTTCCCGAAATTTTACCGGAGGGATAGTAACCGGTCCATTCGCCATGGGCTTCGTCTTCCTTGTTGTTACCGGTCATTTGTACCTGGCCACTTGCATAGTAATAGGTCTCCGGGCCATCCTCTTTATTATTGACATACCTGCAACGGTGGTTGACGATACCACTGCTATCATACCAGACAAATTCGCCTTGTCGGACATGGAAGGAATCGTCGGAATATTGACCTGTCATCTGCGGTTTGCCGATCAGGAAATAATCGGTGACCTGCCAACCAGGGGCCGATCTGACTTTGATCCGGAAGTAGGATGCCTGGCTGGCAGTGGTATCCCGCCAATTGGAGTTATAATAAAGAGTGTCCTGGGCCAGGACGGGGATTTCGCTTGCGCAAGCGAAGAAGAAGTTTAGCAGAAGCAGGTGTTTCATGGTTAAATATAATACGCCGGAAGGGTTGGTGCAAGCGGAAGCATCGGAAAGAGGGGGAAAGCAACCGAAACCACTGATAATCAGGGGTACAAGGCTCTGAAAGTCTTATTCATGATGCGGTTTTTAAACGCCGCGCCAAGAATCGATGCTCCATCTGTAATTGGGTAACCCGGCTAATAAAAAACTGGCCGCGCTCAGTGTAAAAACAGAGTAACCCAACGGCGATTCGATGCCGAATGAGATAGCCATTGCCAATGCAAAACAAAAACTTAGCAACCCGCTTCCGATGGCAGCTATCCGGGTAAATAGCCCGATGATTAAAAGGGCGCCGAAAACAGCCTCCCCTATCGTGGCAAAAACGGCCAGAGCAGGAATCCAGCCAACTGGCAAAAACCCCATTACCTGCCTGGCATAATCAAGAAAATGTTGCCAGTCGCCCCAACCTACATGGGGCTTGCCGGGGGCGCCTATGAGTCCAAGCCTGTCGGCTACTTCCCATAAATAAGCGCTTCCTATCGCTAATCTGAGGTATACTGAAGGGAGTTTATAAAGCGGGTTGCCCATACTGTTTTCTTTATTAATCATAAAGTTAACTGATACCTGGCCTGCAGGCATGGTCCAGAAAAAACAAACCGGATGGTCCAGATTACCGTATTGTTGTTTATATTTAACTCCCGTAAAATTATTTAGTTTGAAAATCATTTTATGGTCTGGTGTTAACGAATCAGGCAACCTAATATGGCTTTAATAGAAGGTGCAATAATTATAGACAAAACGCTTGCGGTCCCCGTTTACCTACAGGTTTCAAATGGTATAATTAACTATATCCGCCAGGGAGTTTTAAAACCCGGCTCGCCATTGCCGGCAAGCAGGATACTTGCAAAGACCTTACAAGTGCATCGTCAAACCATAGTATCTGCTTATGATGAGTTATATGCTCAAAGCTGGGTTGACATTTATCCCAAGAAAGGAGTTTTTGTATCGAAGAAGCTGCCTGATATTTCGCCAAGGTCTATTACAGCAGCTATTCAAAAGCATTCCTTGTCTGCTAAAACCCTTTTCCCTGTTCCTGACAAAATAAAAGTTTCTCATTTGTTTGAAAGGGCGGCCACTGGTAATCTTTTTTTTAATGACGGATTTCCGGATACCCGGATTGCCCCTGTTGAATTACTGATAAGAGAGTACAGAAGATTTGCCAACTATCGTTTTACACATGCCTACCTCATGTATGGGCCTGAACAGGGCTCCCAAAACCTGCGGAATGAATTAGCTCATTTCTTATCTGCGACAAGGGGGTTACATGTAACGGCTGATGATATATTAATAACAAAGGGTGTACAGATGGCCATATACCTCACTGCGCAGATACTGCTTTCAGAAAATGATGTGGTAATTGTCGGAGAGCCCGGGTATACGTATCGGCTTTATGATAGCGCCGAAAAACTTCTTGTTACAGGCTATACGACTCCGGAAATTAATTGACCGTCAGGGAGAGCAGTTATTGGAGGAAGCTATGGCAAACCTGTTGAAAAATGGAGATATAGGCCGTCATTTAAAAAAGGCGAATAAACTATACCATGAAAGGCGGGATATGCTTTGTCACTTGTTGCGTACACAATTAAGCGAGTATATTTCTTTTAGGGTACCTGACGGAGGATTTGCATCCTTAAATGCAAAAGAAATGGAAAGCGCGGTCGCTATTTTCGGTAAAGCAATTAAAAAGGTAAATGGGAAATAAGGACCTATGAACACAAACCCAATAAACCTTGCGGTAAGATTTTTATTAGCGATAGTTATATTAATCACATTAGGCTTATGGGGATGGCATTTATTTATTGGATGGGAAAAATATATTACGGCATTGATCTTCCCAACTATAATTGTTTTACCGGGGTTTCTGTTTATACTATCGTGTTCCCGTGGTCAACAGACATTGCCGGGTTCCGGCGGTCCAGATTGTTCAAACCCGGCTTCTGCTATTTTCCCGTTATCAACAAAATAAAAGGCGCCGGCTAATCCGTGATATTTTAAATGGATGCCGTCTTTATTCAATTATATGTCTAATTTCTTGTTCAGGGTCCAAGGGAGTTTTTGATCGTCGTCTTATAAAGTTGAATAATTGCATGGAGTCTTTAGATTACTTAATTTCACTACCCTGGAAATCTACAAATTTAATATCAAAAAATTCTTAAAATGTCCTACTCAGAAAATTTGTTAGGTTGGTATAGAACTACGTTAGGTCTAATAACGGAGCGAATCAATGAGGAAAAAGGGAAAAAGCTCACACCTGACCAGGTAGGCATCATAATCTCCAATCATTTAAGGTTTACGGACAATACTGAACTTTTTGATTTGGTATGTAACAGAGGAATCCAGCTATACAATGATATTGAACAGTTTTTTTGACTGATACTGCCCAAATTTTTGAGATGGGTTTTCTATATTTTTAGCCCTTCGAATTCATTTATTTATGGATATATTAGCTTTATTTCTATTTTTTATCCACTAATTAATTGAATTATTTATTACTTTTGCTATCTATGCCCGATAAGCAGCAAGTCGAATTATTCCTAAAGGGCCTACTTGAGAAGATCAGGCACCTGGATATCGCTTTCAGGCCAAGAGATAAAGATCAGTCCTGGTATGCCTGGCAAAAGAGTCGATTGCATGTCCTTTCACGTTGCCGAATTCCCAATGAGTTATCCGCTAAAAAATAAATGATATGAACCAAAGAATTGAATGCCCTTATTGTGACGGAATGGCCGACCTGCAAAGGGAAAGAAGGGAGTTAACCTATCGAAAGGACCAGTTTACGATTGTAGCTCATTTTTATAAGTGCGAAAAATGCGGAGAGGAATTTACGACAACGGAAACGGATACCATTAGTTTGTTGCAAGCCCACAACCAGTACCGGCAGCGATACAATATACCGTTTCCCGAAGAAATCGCCGCCATCAGGGACAAGTATGATCTGTCTGCCGCCAAGATGAGTGAAGTCCTCGGCATGGGAGCAAATGGATATAGCAATTATGAAAAAGGAGAAATGCCGGTGCCGGCGATGGCAAAGTTGATTACCACAGCAACTAAGCCCACAATTTTTATGGAATTTTTGATGGATGCCAGATCTCATTTTTCCGATAATGCATTCGAAAAAGCGAAAGAAAAAGTTGAATTCCTGATCCACCAGGAAAACGAATTCAATCCTTTTTATTCATCTTTAAACATCCACAAAGACCCTAATAACTTTACAGGCTATAAAAAGCCCAGTGCTAAGAGGATCACAGGTCTCATTAGCTTATTTATCCAAAAATGCAAATCAGAGTTCAATGATAAACTAAAACTGAATAAACTTTTGTTTTATGTGGACTTCTGTCATTATAAAAATCATGGTAGTTCTGTCAGCGGGCTTTCTTATCGGGCTATTCAATATGGCCCTGTGCCAGCTAACTATGACAATATCTTTGCCTATTTAGAGAATGAACAGATCATAAGCGCTGAATGGATAAGGTTGGCGAATGGAAGCGCAAGAGAAGTGTTTAAAACCGACGGAGATCCTGATACAAATTTATTCTCTCCGGATGAACTGGATACAATTAATAAAGTCATTGCACGCTTTGACAAGGTTTCGACATGGGATATCGTGGATCTCAGTCATAAGGAAAAAGCCTGGAAAGAACTGGAATCCGGCAAAGAATTAATAAGCTACCAGGACTATGCTTTTGATCTTATAATAATATAATCAGAGTGGCCATAAATGAACGGTGATTGTACCGGAACCGGACAGTCTGTTTTTTCAATTAATATGTATCGGACTGATTACCAAAATAAAATAAGCACGGCATTTTTTTAGATGTGAAAAACCTGGGTGGTAAGTTATTCCCCCGTCACTGCTAAACATGTCCCGATGCTGAAAAATTATTTGCTGGTTGCCATCCGCAACCTCACCAGAAACAAAGCTTTTTCTTTCATCAACATCTTTGGGTTGGGGCTGGGTATGGCCTGTAGCCTGCTCATCTTTTTATGGGTACAGGATGAGCAGGGCATGGATACGTTCAACCAGCATAAAAACATATACGACGTATATGAACGCGTCTTTTCGGAAGGCAAGGTGGAAGGGGGCCCGTGGACGCCCGGTCTGCTTGCCACAGAGTTAAAACGCACTGTCCCCGAGATCAAATATGCCAGTGGCTTTTGGAACACGGATGATGAAACGCTGTTTAGTGTGGGCGATAAAAATATCAGTCTGAGAGGATGCCATGCGGACAGTGATTTTTTTAAAATGTTCAGCTACCCTTTGCTGGAAGGATCCGCTGCGCAAGCATTGGCAACGCCGGATGCCATTGCCGTTTCCAAAACCATGGCAGCGGATTTCTTTGGCAGCCCCGCGGCTGCCATTGGCAAGACCATTCGCTATAACAACACGGAAGACTTTTCAATAACCGCAGTGTATGATATACCTGTAAACAGTTCCGAACAATTTGATTTTGTGCTGAACTGGCATCATCAGCTAACGTCTGTAGGCTGGCTGAGGGAGTGGATATACCGCAGTCCGGAAACATTTGTCCAACTGCAGCCGGGGGCTGACCCGGTAAAAGCGGAAGCCAAAATCAAAGGGTTTCTCAACCCTTACCTGAGCGCAGTGGGTAAAAATGGGGGCGGCTTCCGCACAGAGCTGGGCCTGCAGCGTTTTGACGCCATGTACCTGAACTCCATTTTTAAGAATGGGGTGCCGAACGGGGGACGTATCGAATATGTAAGGTTGTTCAGCATTATCGCTGTTTTTATTTTGCTTATTGCCTGCATCAACTTTATGAACCTGGCTACGGCGCGCAGCGTCAAACGCGCCAAAGAAGTCGGCATACGCAAAGCAGTCGGGGCATTGCGTATGCGGCTTATCCTACAGTTTATCGGCGAGGCCATGCTGTTAACTTTTTTTGCTGTCATAGTATGCCTTGCATTGGTTATACTGGTACTGCCTTATTTCAACAGCCTTACCAATAAACAAATAACACTGCCTTTGTTATCGCCTTCGTTCTGGTTTACCATTTTTGTATTGCTTTGTGTAACGGGTTTTGCCGCAGGAAGCTATCCTGCACTCTTCTTATCGTCCCTTAACCCGGTAAAAGTATTGAAAGGCTCATTGAAGTTCAGCCCGAATGCGTTGTTGTTCCGTAAAGGGCTGGTGGTGTTCCAGTTTGTCCTTTCCATTGCCCTGATTACCGGCACCATCATCGTGTCGCAGCAGATACACTATGTACAGACTAAAAGCCTGGGCTATAATAAAGAGAACCTTATTTATATACCTTTCCAGGGTCATATCGGGAGCAGGTTTGACCTGTTCAGGCAGCAGCTTTCCGGCATGCCGGGCATACAGGCGGTTACCATGAATACGGAACCACCCTCCCATATCGGGGCGCATGTGTATAACCTTGAATGGGAGGGCAAGGATCCCAATCAAAAAGTTGTCATAATACATAATGGGATCGGTTATGATTATTTAAATATGATGAATATCCCGGTCATAAGAGGGCGGGGTTTTAGCCGGGATTTTCCTTCGGATACTGCCAAGGCGCATTTTATCATCAATGAGACACTGGCGAAGATGACAGGGTTTAAGGACCCCATTGGCAAAAGGCTTAGTTTTTTTGATTACAACGGCATCATCATAGGCGTCGTGAAAGATTTTCATTTAACGTCCCTGCGCGACCCTATCGAGCCATTGGTTATGTATTGGGCCGAAAATGCAGGATGGGGCAGCGTACTGGTCAAAACCCAGCCCGGGCAGACAAAACAGGCCATTGCCAGTATGGGGAAAGTATTTAAACAAATGGAGCCAAAGTTCTCCCTCAGGTATTTTTTTGCGGATGAAGAATACCAGAAGCTGTACACCAGTGAGCTGACGGTCAGCAAGCTGTCAGACAGCTTTTCTTTTCTCGCCATTTTTTTTCCTGTCTTGGGTTGCTGGGGCTTACCATGTTCACCGCAGAGCAGCGGAGGAAAGAGATTGGTGTGCGCAAGGTCATCGGCGCCAGCGTGAGCGATATTGTCACCATGTTGTCAAAAGACATTATAAGGCTGGTATTATTGGCGGCATTTATAGCCACGCCGGTTGCATGGTTTGCCATGCATAACTGGCTGGAAAATTATACCTACAGGATAACCATCAGCTGGTGGATATTCCTGGTGGCAGGGCTTGTTGCAATAGCTATCGCCCTGGGGACCATCAGCTGGCAGGCCATTAAAGCTGCGCTGGCCAACCCGGTGGAGAGCTTAAGAGCCGAATAGAGAAACTGTAAACTGTTTTATATGCTTAAGAATTATTTCAAAACAGCCTGGCGGAACCTCACCCGAAATAAAGCATTTTCCTTTATCAACATTTTTGGGCTGGGGCTGGGAATGGCCTGTAGCCTGCTGATCTTTTTATGGGTGCGGGATGAGCGTAGTGTAGATTTATTCAACGCTCATAAAGATATATATGACGTGTATGAAACGGTGTTTTCCGAAGGCAGGACAGAGACGAGTGCGGCAGCGCCCGGTATGCTGGCGGTTGAATTAAAACGGACGGTTCCTGACATTGAATATGCCAGCGCTTTCTGGAATGACAATGCCGAAACGCTCCTAACCGTGGGAAATAAAGACATCAGTATGAACGGCAGCCATGCTGACAGTGATTTTTTCAAGATGTTCAGTTACCCGTTGCTGCAGGGTACTGCTCAATCTGCCCTGGCGGGACCGGACGATATGGCGGTTTCCCGCAGGCTGGCCGAGGCATTTTTCGGCAGCAGTGCCGCGGCCTTTGGCAAAACACTGCGTGTGAATAATCAAAGGGATTTTAAGATCAATGCCGTTTTTGAGAACGTGCCGGCCAATGCATCGCAGCAGTTTGATTTTGTGATTAACTGGGCGGATGAATTGAAGACGGTCGGATGGCTGTACGACTGGATCAACCGCAGCCCCTCTACTTTTGTCCGGTTGAAGCCTGGTGCAGACCCTGTAAAAGTGGCGGCCAGGATAAAAAACTTTGTGATGCCGTATATCGCCAGCGCACACTACGGGGCGGGAAACCGTGTGGAACTTGGTTTGCAGCGTTATGAGGAAATGTACCTTCACTCCACTTTTAAGAATGGCGCGCCTGCCGGCGGCCGTATAGAATATGTAAGATTGCTGAGCCTTGTGGCCCTTTTTATTTTATTGATTGCCTGTATCAATTTTATGAACCTGGCCACTGCCCGCTCCGTTAAGCGCGCTAAGGAAGTGGGTATCCGTAAAGCAGTTGGCGCGCTGCGGCTGCGGCTTATTGTGCAATTTATCGGGGAGGCCATGCTGCTTACTTTTTTTGCCGGCATCGTGTGCCTTGCATTGGTTATACTGGTACTGCCCTATTTCAATGCCATTACCGGGAAACAAATAATATTTCCTTTTGCATCGCCTTCGTTCTGGATTGGCATTGCGTTCCTGCTTTGCCTGACCGGCCTGGTTGCGGGCAGCTACCCGGCGCTCTTCTTGTCTTCGCTTAACCCTGTCAGGGTATTGAAAGGCGCTTTGACGTTCGGCCCGGGTGCACTGCTCTTCAGGAAAGGCCTGGTGGTTTTCCAGTTCGTCCTTTCCATAGTGATGATCACCGGGACAATTGTCATCTCGCGGCAAATCCATTATGTGCAAACAGCAAACCTGGGTTTTGACAAAGACAACCTGGTATGTATCCCTTTCCGGGGAGAACTGGGCCACCGCTACCAGGTGTTTAAACAACAGCTGGCCGGCATGCCGGGCATTAAAGCGGTTGGCATCACTGCGCAGGCGCCATCGCATATCGGGGCGCATGTGTACGACCTGGACTGGGCGGGGAGAAACCCGGACACAAAGGTGATAAGCCTGCACAACGGCATTGGTTACGATTATCCGCAAATGATGGGGCTGCAACTCGTAAAGGGCCGTTTTTTTTCCAGGGCATACCCTTCTGACACATCGCACTCCAACCCCAACCTGGTGATCAATGAGACCCTGGCGAAGATGATAGGGTTCAAAGACCCACTTGGCCAACGGCTCAGGTATTTTGGTTCAATGGGCACCATTATCGGCGTAGTAAAAGACTTTCATTTAAAATCCCTCCATGACCCCATTGAACCCGTGGTGCTTTACTGGGGTGAGGACCTTGACCATGGCTTTGTACTGGTAAAAACAGGGGCTGGCAAAACACAGCAGGCCATTGCTGATATGGAACGGGTATTCAAGCAACTGGAACCGAAATTTCCCTTCCGGTATTTTTTTGCGGACGAGGAATACCAAAAATTATACAACAGCGAATTAACGGTAAGCAAACTCTCGGACAGTTTCTCCTTCCTCGCCATTTTTATTTCCTGCCTTGGTTTGTTAGGGCTTACCATGTTCACGGCAGAGCAGCGAAGGAAAGAGATTGGCGTGCGCAAGGTCATTGGTGCAAGTGTGGGTGATATAGTAGTTCTGCTTTTTCAGGATATTATAAAGCTGGTAGCGATTTCGACTGTAATAGCCACGCCGCTTGCCTGGCTGGTCATGAATGACTGGCTGCAAAACTTCGCTTACCGTATAACCGTCAGTTGGTGGATATTCCTGGTGGCGGGGCTGGTGGCGGTAGCCATTGCATTGGGCACCATCAGCTGGCAGGCCATTAAAGCGGCTTTGGCCAACCCGGTGAAGAGCCTGAAAACAGAATGATAAACGGGAACCATATTAAGACCTAATTAATTTAAGGGGATCTGGCTGCATTTAGCGGCAAAACCAGTAACTTTATAACATAACCTAACCGGATGCGTATACTATTGGTCCTACTTGCATCGATAGCTTTCTTTTCCCCAAAGGCACAGACGCATTTGCCCGTCAGTAGTTTGAATTATACACCCTGGGCACCCTTCTCCAATTACATTCCATTGACCGACATAGGCTATTCTGATAACAAATGGCATTTCAGTAAATATGCCGGTCTTTCTGCCGGCTATGGTTTTTCGCCCGGCAGCAGTTTCCTATCCGCACCTATCGGACTGTTATTGAGCAGGCCCTTGAATAACAATGTCTATGCTTTTGCGGGCGCTTCCGCAGCGCCGGTGTTTTTCAGCGTCAACCGTTTGTTAATGGATCCTGCCTTGAATCCAACCTATCCCGGCCGTAACTTTTCAAACGCTTACGGCTTGGGTGTGAATTCGAGAGTAGAAATGGGCCTGATGTATATAAACGATGCAAAAACGTTTTCTATATCGGGCAGTATTGGGGTAGACAGGGGTAGTTACCCGGTTTATCCATCGAATAGGGTGAATACGAAGAAACAATACTGAAACTATACAAGGAATTAGTGACGGGAATTATAATAATCACTTACCATCCTGCTTGTCTTTACAATCAAATATGGCCTCCCGGCCATTTCATCCCAGGTTACTATGCGTAAACCCCTAGCTTAATCCGGACAATTGAAAATTATCCCTATATTAGTCAGCTCATAACCATCAATTATTAGTTATAAACCAAACAACTATGAGGAAAACGTTGACCAAATGGCTGTCGGTATGTTGTATGCTTGCCTTGGCCACACAGGCTCTCGCCATTGATACCAAAGACACCCGGATGCTCTCTTCCCAGCCCGCTATCAGCGCCAGCCATATCGCCTTTGTATATGCGGAAGACCTTTGGGTGGCCAATATCGATGGCTCCCAGCCACGCAGGCTTACCGTGGATGAGGGCGTTGAATCAAACCCGAAATTCTCTCCCGACGGCAAATGGATTGCTTTTAGTGCGCAATACGATGGCAATACGGATGTATATATCATACCGGTGGAAGGCGGCGTGCCCAAAAGACTTACCTGGCACCCTGCATCCGACATAGTCAGGGGCTTTACGCCCGATGGTAAAAACATATTATTTGCTTCTCAAAGGGCCGTATTTACCCGGCGCTACATGCAATTTTTTACAGTACCGGTGACCGGTGGTAATGAAACACAACTTGAGTTACCCAATGCGATTGACGGGACATACTCCCCGGATGGTAAATACATCGCCTATACCCCGCTTGGTGATGCATCTGCCCAGTGGAAGCACTACAGGGGCGGTATGATAAGCAGGATACTTATTTTTTCGTTTGCTGATAAATCAACCATACAAATACCCCAGCCGGAAGGTGGTTGTAATGATATGCAGCCGAGATGGCAGGGCGGCGCCATTTACTTCAGGAGTGACAGGAATGGCGAATATAACCTGTTTGCATACGATGTTGCCAGCAAACAGGTAAAGCAGCTTACGCAGTTTACTGACTTTCCCGTAATGGGCACCGACGCTGCCGATGGCAAGATTGTTTTTGACCAGGCCGGCCATATTCATTTGTTTAATACTTCAACAGCAGCCGACACCAAGCTAACCGTAGGCATTGCAGCAGACCTGCTGGAGCTTAGGCAGCGTTTTGTAAAGGGCGCCCAGTATATACGCAACGCCGATATTTCGCCGTCAGGCGCAAGGGCGGTGTTTGATTTCAGGGGCGATATTATTACCGTGCCGGCCGAAAAAGGTGATTATAATAACATTACCCTAACCACGGGTGTGCATGAAAAATCTCCTGCCTGGTCACCGGATGGCAAATCAATCGCCTATTTTTCAGACGCGTCGGGCGAGTATGAATTGTATATAAAATCTCAGGATGGCAAAGGCGCCGTTAAAACGTTTAAACTAAACGGTGCGGGTTTTTATGCTTTTGCCAAATGGTCGCCGGACAGTAAGAAGATATGTTATACCGATAACGGGCGCAGCCTGTACATACTGGATGTTGTCAGCGGCGCCATTACGAAAGTAGACAGCGATGAGTTATATACACCAGACTCTTTCAGGCAGATATTAGGGGATTGGTCTTATGATTCCAAATGGATCGTTTATACCAAAGTTACTTCCACCCAGTTTAAAAGGGTGTATCTGTACTCGCTGGACAAACAGAAATCATCTCCTGTTACAGACGGGCTGAGCGATGCCAGCGAACCTGTGTTTGACCGCAGCGGCAAATATCTTTTCTTTTTTGCTTCAACGGATGCAGGCCCCGTGGTTAACTGGTTTGACCAGAGCAATATTGACATGCGTAAAACCAATTCAATATACCTGGTAACATTGCAAAATAAAACCATATCGCCTTTTGTGAAAGAAAATGATGAGGAAGCAATAGCTAAAGAAGAAGAGCCCCAAAAACCAGCGGAAAAAAATAAAAAAGATACTGCTAAAAAACCGGCAAGCTTAGTGATTGATCTGGATGGCATGGAAAACCGCATCGTTGACCTGCCGGTAAAGGCGGGTAATTATTCGCAATTAGGCTTTGCCGGCGACGATGTTTTGTTGTATGTTGACAATGGCACCGCTACGGATGGATCAGGCAAGCTGCGTAAATTCAGCATGAAGAAAAAGGCGGATGAAGAAGTAATGGATGTGAATGGTTATACGCTTAGCGCCAGCAGGAAAAAAATGATCTATTTTGCCGGCGATAACTGGTTTATAAGCGACGCGGGCGAAAAGCCAGCCCCCGGCAAAGGCAGGCTTGATGTAAATGCCATACAGGTGAAAATCGACCCGCCGGCGGAGTGGGTTGATATTTTTGATGAAGCATGGCGCGTTAACCGCGATTATTTTTACGACCCGGGCATGCATGGCGCCAACTGGTCCGCCATTAAGAAGAAGTATGCTGTTTTTCTGCCTGATCTGTCGTGCCGCAGGGACCTGAATGTTGTCTTTCAAATGATGTTTAGCGAGCTGGTGATAGGCCACCACTTTATAACCGATGGTGGTGAAAAATATTACAGCCCAAAAATGGTGAGCGGGGGCTTGCTGGGAGCGGATTATACTGTTGACAATAACCGCTACCGGATTAAAAAAATCTATGGCGGTCTCAACTGGAACCCTAACTTAAAATCGCCGTTAACAGAGCCGGGCGTCAATGCTAAGGCGGGTGATTACCTGCTGGCGGTAAACGGCAATACTATAACGGCTGATGCCAACCTGTACCAGTATTTTGAGAACACTGCCGGAAAGCTGACAGAACTGACTATTGGGCCCAACGCCAATGGCGATGGCAGCCGCATTGTAAAAATAGTGCCTGTAACCAATGAAGCAGACCTGCGCAACCGCGATTGGGTGGAAGGCAACCTACGCAAGGTTACGGAGGCGACCAACGGGCAGGTCGCTTATGTCTATGTACCCAATACCGCCAATGAAGGGCACGATTATTTTAAGCGGTATTTCTTTCCGCAGGCCAACAGAAAGGCTATTATTATCGATGAAAGGTTTAACGGCGGCGGATTGCTTGCCGACTACTATATAAACCTTTTGCAAAACCCTTATCAGGCCAACTGGCACATGCGTTATGGCAAAGACCTTAAATCGCCCACGGCTTCCATTCAGGGACCAAAGGTGATGATTACCGATGAAACAGCGGGTTCCGGCGGCGATATGCTACCCTGGATGTTCCGTAAGTTTAAGGTGGGTACGCTGGTAGGTAAACGCACCTGGGGCGGACTTGTAGGCATCCTGGGTTTTCCAGAGTTCATTGACGGCGGCACCGTAACCGCGCCCAATGTAGGTATTTGGACAAAGGATGGCTTCATCGTAGAAAACGTGGGCGTTGCACCTGATATTGAAATAGAGCAAACACCCGCCGATGTAATAAACGGTAAAGATCCGCAGTTGGAAAAAGCCATCGAGGTTGCGTTGAAAGAATTACAGCAAAACCCGCAACCCGACCAGGTGCGGCCGCCGTTCCCGGTAAAGGTGAAGAATTAGATCTGAATAATAACATTATAATAATCACAAAAATTCTAAAAATGAGCACAATTAAAGTGAAGGACGGCACAGAAATTTATTACAAAGATTGGGGAACAGGTCAACCCATTGTTTTTCATCATGGCTGGCCTTTATCAGGAGACGACTGGGATACACAAATGATGTTTTTCCTAAATCACGGATTTCGGGTTATTGCGCATGACCGCAGAGGGCATGGAAGGTCTTCCCAGACTGCCAATGGGCATGATATGGATACTTATGCAGCAGATGTTGCTGAGCTTACTCAAGCACTTGATCTGAAAAAGGCAGTACACATTGGTCACTCGACCGGTGGTGGCGAAGTGATCCGATATGTCGCAAAACATGGCCAGGGCCGGGTTGTCAAGGCGGTATTGATCAGTGCGGTCACTCCAATCATGGTACAAAACAAAAATAATCCGGAAGGTGTTCCTTTATCTGTGTTCGATGAAATACGTGAAGGCACCGCCACGAAACGACCACAATATTTTCAGGATTTTACCATTCCCTTTTATGGATACAATCGCCCGGGGGCACAAATATCTCAAGGTGTCAGAGATAATTGGTGGCGCCAGGGGATGATGGGCGGAATAAAAGCGCATCATGATTGCATAAAAGCCTTTTCAGAAACAGATTTTACCGAGGACCTTAAAAGCGTGGATTTGCCGGTACTTGTTCTGCACGGAGAAGATGACCAGATCGTTCCCTTTCCCATTTCCGGAGCAAAGGCGGTAAAGTTATTAAAAAATGGAAAACTCATTTCATACCCGGGTTTTCCTCATGGAATGCCCACGACAGAAGCTGCAACCATAAATGCCGACCTTTTAGCTTTTATTAAATCTTGAATGCGGAGAAGGCGCTCCAATAAGTTGGGCGCGTATATAATAGGTAGCCTTTAAGTGGTGTGATTTGAGCCTTACTGTCATTGCAATCCTGCCAATTATTGGGTAGCATTGTGCGGTAAATACGTACCCATGAAGACCCTTCCAACGCGCCGGACATATAACCTGTATAGAAAGGTTACGATGGCAATTATACTCTTCTGCCTTTTCTTATCGCTGTCCGGTACCTTATTGGCGGGAAATATATTAGATAAGACCGGCAACCCGACAGCCACTCCGCTGGTCGCCTTCAGCCTGCGGCAGTTGAGCTCGGCCTATACCGGGAAAGCCATCCAGGTGCGGCGCAGCAGCGACAATACCACACAGGCTATCGGTTTTACGGCTGCCGGAGACCTGGATACGGTGGCGCTGAAGACCTTTGTGGGCAGCGGCACCGGTTATGTCAGCATCTGGTATGACCAGAGCGGTAATAGCTATAATGCGACCCAAACCACGGCTGCCAATCAGCCGACGATCATGATTGGCGGAGTGATCAGCAGGGATAATGGACAGCCTTCCTTGTACACCAATGGCCCCACCGGTTATTTATCTTATGGCCCCGTCACCCAATTGGTCGGGAATACACAGGTCACACGTATGGAGGTTGCCCGGTCCCGCAGCAGCAGCTTTGGCATAACGGAGGGGTTAGGCCTCTACCAACTGGATTTGCAGTTATTCCCTGCCCAGGTAATGGTTCAGTTCGAAACGAATAATATCACGGCCAGCGGGGCCGTGGCCAGCACCACTACACTGATGTCGATCAATTCGGTGCGGAACAACGGGGCGTCACAGGTTTATATCAACACGGCCTTGCTAGGCACCACCGCCGCTGCCCTCCAGACATTCCTCTCTCCGGTAACGGGCTATATCGGTATTCGGTTCGATTACTACCAGGGGAATTACGGACCAGGCGCTTTTTCAGAAACGATCTTATTTAATTCGGTGCTGTCGGACGCTGACCGGCAGGCCATCAATTATAACGAGAACTGGTATTACTCGCTGGGTTTTGATCCCTGCAGCATTACCCAGGCCAGTCTTTCCCCCAATGCCACGACCACCAAAGCATTGTATGCCTGTACGCAAGACGGCCCCTGGGCTTACTATTATGACCCGGCCCATCCGTTGAAGTTGCTGTTCGGTCTTGCGAAAGATCCCGGCAGCACAGGCGCCAATCCTACGTTTGTGGTAGATTCCAGCAATTTGACGACGACGGCTGACCCCACAACGATCTATTATTCGGCCACTTCGGGAGCAGAGGGGATTTTTGCGCTGGGCCGCTACTGGAATGTGTACACTCGCAGCACGCTGGCCAGCCCGGTCAATGTCCGTTTCTTTTATAACCCGGCCGATACGGTGGCTGCCCGCAATGCGGCGCTGGCTTTCAAAGCCAGTACCGGGGCATCGATGATGAGTAATCTCCTGTGGTTTAAAACAGTAGGCGGTCCTTTTGCCCCGGACAGCCTGACAGCAACACCAACGGCAAATGTAAAAGGTTCCAGAATTATACTTACGCCTGTGTATGGATCCAAAGACGGGGTCAACTACGCAGAGTTCGATGGCATTACCAGCTTTTCCGGGGGAACAGGCATATATATCGTATCCAATACGTTGGTAATACTGCCTGTCATCATTGGCTCATTTACCGGCAGGCTTGTAAACGGAATGACGGTTCTTTCCTGGACAACGGAATCGGAATCCAACAGTGGGCGATTTGAGATCGAGCGAAGCAATGATGGAAGCGCCTGGATAAAAATCGGTCAGGTTGCGGCTGCAGGCAACAGCAGTACGGCCTTGTCTTACCAGTTTACCGATACGGTGCCCATACAGGGAGGAAACAGCCTGTATTACAGATTGAGACTGGTAGATAAAGATGGAGGGTATACCTACTCGGGCGTGGTGTTGGTAAAGTTATATGATAACGTAATGGTTGTTCCGCAGCTAAGCAGGGTTGGTCCCAATCCATTTGGGGGCGAAATAGAAATCACCTGTACCGTTGCCGGTAGTGGCCCTGTGGAAGTGTTGCTCCGGGACATGGCAGGTGTTGTGTTGATACACCGGAAATATACAGCGAACAAGGGGGACAATGTATGGAGGCTGACAAATCTTACCGGACTGGCACAGGGTATTTACATCGTGCAGGTCCTGCAAGGGGGAATGGAGGGTATCAGCAAGGTAATTAAACTATAATATCTAATATAGCTTACAGCGGCAGCTACAAATAAGAATATTTTTATATTAATAAAATTATTCTTATTTTAACAAGAGTAAACACTTATAATTATGAAAGCATTACTGTTAAGTTGCCTGACCGCAAGCTTGCTCCTGACTACTGTTGTCGGATACACGCAGACAACTCCGGCGACGACCACTTCAGCCGCAGACAAGGCCGCTGCCGATGCAAAAGCAAAGGCAGACAAGAAAGCTGCCGCTAAGCAGGCCAGGGCAGATAAAAAAGCAGCCGCTGCTGCAGCCAAGGTCACCGCTGTGACCCCTACCCCGCCAGCAACGCCAGCCGTCTCCCCCAATCCGCCGGCAACACCGGCTACCGTCAAAAATGCACCCGCAACGCCAAAAACCGTAACACAAGGCGTAAACAAATCGGCGGATAAGGCAGTAGGCACAGACGCGAAAGGAAGGACCATTTATGAAGGACCCAGGGGCGGCAGGTACACACTCACTGCAAATGGCAATAAAGAGTATATAAAAAAGAATTAGTCCACTAATTCTTCAAAAATACTTCCCGGACGATGAGAAACAATCCTGCCCCGGCGACCAGGAGAATAATAATTAACCCGAAACAGCATTGGCACCAGGGATGGCATCATCATCGCCATCATCATCACGACCCACATCCCGAGAAACGACAACGCCGCGCCTGACCAATTCTGCCCAGGCATCCACGTCATTGACATTGTCCAGCCGCCTGGCATCGGCATGCCACCCATTGTGGACATGGATGCACCCCAAACTATTGTGACCACCGTGCTGGCGGCAAAGAGCAGCACCGATACACCAAAGAAGGTTTGGCGGGAAGTTAGCTTAAAAGCCATACTCGTCGTTACGGCGAAACCAGGTACCAGTAGTCTCATTTCGCCCCAGGGGTGCCCGGTCCAGCCATTGGTATACGCCCCAAAGGGCATCTAATCCGCGCGCAAAGGCGGAATAGGTGTGGTAGACGACGCCATCCTCCATCGCAAACGCGCTCATACCCGGCCTCTCCCGCGTGAACGTAGCCACGTCGGTTCCGGTCGTGGCAGCAATTTGGGCTACAGGATCCTCGCCCTGCTTTGTCATTGAGTCACCGATGCCTTGTACCTTCCACGCCGGCTCTCGCCGATAGTTGTACTCGATGCCCCCTTCCCGCTGTTGTTCCTCGCTGAACGAGACGTTAAGGTCGGAGTTGAAGTCACCGCCGAGCGAAGAAGCCCAGGGAAACGTCCATCCCAACCGTCGCTTGTACGCCTGTAATTTCTCCAGCGGGGCCCGCGATATTGCGTAAAACGAGACGTCGTGGTTCTCCAGGTGAACGACATTACCATTGAACCCGTCTGCGATTGACGAACAGTTGGGGCACCCGGCCTTATAGTCGGCGCCGAACATGAAGTGATAGACGAGGAGCTGCGAGCGCCCTTTGAATAGATCCGTCAGCGAGGCGTTCCCTTCATCCGTCTCGAACCGGTACCCCTTCCCGATCCGGACCCAGGGCAACTGCTGACGCTGCAGCGCCACTTCATCGCTGCGACGCGTTAGCTCCTTCTCCGCCTTGAGAAGATCGAGGCGGGCAGCCAGCCACTCTTCACGTGTGCCGGTCATGTGTTTCCCAACCTTTTGGCCTTTCAGGCCAGTTGTTGTTGCTGCATTATTACTCATAATCTTAAAATTTAAGGCTTTAGTTAATATGAGTTGCGTAGGTATAGCATAAAGGTAAAGAACATTCCAAAAAAAACATATTCCATGTTTTATGTAGTGACAACCCACATCCATTTTTTAGCCAAAAGCCGCTCTAATTGAGATTCCTGTACTCGCTCGGCGACTTGCCGGTTTTAGCCTTAAAGATCTTGGTAAAATGTGAAGGGTATTCAAAGCCAAGCCCATAGGCGATCTCGCTGATCGAACTTTCCGTTCCCCATAATAGCGACTTGGCCTTGTCGACCAGTTCGAGGTGAATATGTTCCACCGTGCTCTTTCCAGTGAATTTCTGAAGGAGATCCGAAAGATAACTGGGCGACAGATTCAGCTTTGAAGCGAAATAAGTGACTGCAGGCAAACCGGATTCTATCAGCGTGCTTTGGCTAAAGTAATCTTTTAGCAATGCTTCGAACCGCTGCACGACATCGCCATTCACTTTAGCCCGGGTATAAAACTGCCGGTCATAAAAACGGTTACAATAATTCAAGAGTAGTTCTATAGTGCTAACGATCACACTTTGCGTATGCTTATCGATAGACTGATTGTATTCCCTGGCAATCTTATCGACACAATCCCTGATGATCTTACTTTCTTCCTCAGAAATATGCAGCGCTTCGTTCACCTCATAGTTAAAAAAGGAATACTGGTGCATCTTTTTGCCCAGATCGGTCCCATGAAGCAAATCCGGATGAATAAACAAGGCCCATCCTTCATCCACCTTGACATCGGGCCCCGATCCGATCATTTGGCCCGGCGCGGTAAACATAAGAGAACCTTCTCTAAAATCGTAATGGCTTTTGCCGTAATGTAGCAACCCCTCGAATTTTTTGCAGGAGATCGTGTAAAACCCGAACCGAAATAGTGCATTTCCTTTCGGCCGCCTGGCATAAAAATCCTTATGGTCGATGACACTGATCAGGGGATGCCGCGGCCGGGGATACTGTACCAGGTCGTGCAGGTCACTGATGGATTCAAGATCGATATACGATTTGTCTGCTTTTTTCATTGATGTCACAAAATTAAAGAAAAAACTGCCCTGCTTTACTATTTTGCAGGGCAGCTATCACTCAGATACCAGTCTGGCTGACTATCATCCTTTTAAACGCCATATCGTCCATTTGCTGCCGGGCCTCCAGCAATGGCACGGTATCGTGTCCTACGGGATACCGTAATTTTTCAGTACCGTCCGAGGCTGCTTCGTAGATAGCTTCGGCTACCTCGCCGATGTTTTCAGACATAGGCCATTGCTCTAATCTCCCCAGAAACCGGTCGAATGACTGCTGGTAGTCGTCAATGCCGCCTACGCCGTAAAAGCTCATGGAGCGCCCGGCAAAGTCTGTCTTATAACCGCCCGGTTCAACCAGCTTAAGCCGGATGCCCAGTGGGTTCAGTTCGTATTGCAGGGATTCGGTCAGTCCCTCTACGGCAAATTTAGTGGCATGATAAAGCGTGCAGAACGGGAAGGTAAGCCTTCCGCCAACGGAAGATACATTGATGATGGTACCGGCTTTATGCGCCCGCATACCCGGTAAAATGGCCCTGGTGACTTCGATCAACCCGAAGAAGTTGACCTCGAACTGTTGTCTGATCACTTGTTCGGGTGCGGCTTCCAGCGCGCCAAGCGTTCCGAAGCCGGCGTTGTTCACCAGCACATCGATCTGGCCAAATTGACGGATACCTGCTTGCACGGCCTCGCCAATGCTGTGGTTGTCGGTTACATCAAGTCTCGTCACAAGCACACCCGGGATGGTGGAAAGTTCCGATTCTTTTTCGGGGGAACGCATGGTGGCAATGACGTTCCAGCCTTTTTGATGGAATAATTTGACGGTTGTCCTTCCGAAGCCGGAAGACGCGCCTGTAATAAATACGGTCTTTTTCATTTGAGTTTGTATTAATTGTTCTATGCAAAGGTCTCATAAACGACCTGCCCCCGTTTATACTTTTCTTGGGAATGCTTATATATTTCTTCAATTTTCCTGGCAACTGAAGACGATCACTCATCCCGTATTACATCCACCGGATTTACGCTGGCGACCCGGAATGCCTGGAACCCCACCGTCACCACGGCCAACACCAGCGCCGCACCGCCGGCCTCCACCAACACCCAGCCATCCACCGCGGTGCGATAGCCAAAATCCTGTAGCCAGCTGTTGGCCAGGAACCATGCCAACGGTGAGGCGATCACTATCGCCGTTATCACCAGCAGCAGGAACTCGCGGCTTAACAGCAAAGACACACCTGCCACGGTAGCCCCCAGGACCTTGCGGATACCGATCTCCTTTGCCCGCCGGCTTGCGGAGAATAACGCCAGTCCAAACAACCCCATGCACGAGACAAGGATCATGATCACCGTTGCCGATTGCATTAGCAGGGCCGTCCGGTTTTCCTCGAGGTACAGCCGATCGACCGTATCCTGGAGGGAAGTGGATGTAAACGGAGCCCGCGGAAAAAGCATCTTCCACTCCGACTCCAGCGCCGACATCACTTTCTTCGCCGAGTCCCCCCGAACGCCCAACCGAACCGCCACGCTTCTGGCGTCAGACAGCCATGTAATGATGATCAGCGGCCGGATCGTTTCATGGAAAGAGGTCTGGTGATAATCCCTGACAACCCCGGAAATCGTATACCACAGACCATTCTCCCGGTATAAGAGTTGCTTTCCACACGCCAGTGTCGGATCTTTAAAGCCCAGTGTCCGGGCATACGTTTCATTGATCAACACCGGTACCACATTCTCCCCCTCATGGACATTACCCCCTGCCGCCAGTCGCATGTGATAAAAGGGAATAAAGTTGCTGTCTCCGATCTCCATTTCCGCCGTCGTCTCACGCATTTTCTTCATGTTCTCCCATCGATACACAAACGTAGCCATCGGATGATCCCTGCCCATGGGCGCGTGCCCTTGCAAGATCGCTTGTTTTACACCCTGCAGATTACTTACCGCTTCGGCGTATAACCGCATTTGACCCGGCCCGGCCCCCGGATAGTCCACCGTTACTACCCCATCACTGTTAAAGCCTTTATCCGAATTCCGCATATACCGCACCTGCCGACCGATCACAAGCGATCCGATGATGAAGAGCAGGGAAATGGAAAATTGGAAAATGATCAACCCCCGTCGCAGTCCCACACCACCCGTTCCGCTTTTATCCAGCGATCCCTTAAGGCTCAGCACGGGCAGATAAGAAGACATCAGCCGGGCCGGATAAACCCCTGCTATCAGCGTCGTAAACACCGTCATCCCCAGCAGGAACAACCAGTTGCCCCCATCCCAAAACCGAAATCGTACCCCGGCCGGAATACTGTCGCCAAACAACCATAATGCCGGCAATACCAGCAACATGGAAAGCGCCAGGGCGCACACCGTCAGCAGCAGTGTCTCGATCAGGAACTGCCCGACAAGCGCTCCCCGGCTGCTGCCCATCACCTTGCGGACGCCCACCTCCTTCATTCGCTGGAAGCTCTGGGCCGTCGAGAGGTTGATAAAATTGATGATGGCCAGCCCCAGAACGAACAGCGCCAGCCACATCAACGCGTACAGCAGCGGCAGATAGGCCTTTGGGAAATCGTCGCCCGTATCGGCAGGATGAAAATCCGGCGTATAATGCATATCGCGCAGCGATTGCAGGTACAGCCGCAGATGACTGGCACCCGTAAAAAGCACCGGCGCGGGGATTAGCTTGTGGATGTATTCAGCGAGTTCCGCATTCACACGCGCAGGGTCTACCCCCTTTTCCAATCGCACAAACGCCTGCGAGCGCCGCGGTTGCAGACTGCTCCAATCTGTCGTAGGAATACGCTCCCGCAGCCAGGTTTCCGGCACCGTGCTTATCGAGATAAAAGAAGTATAGTTGAGATCGGAAGGGCGGTTCCAGTCACGTATGAGGCCCGCCACCGTTAGCGTGAGGCTGTCGTCATAGATCACCCTCCGACCCAGCATCTGCTCCACCCTATCCGTCCCAAAATATTTCCGCGCCACGCTCTCGGCCAGCACTATGCGCCCCGGCTGGTCCAGCACCGATGGGCTGCCCGCCAGCCACTCATGCGGAAAGAGGCGGAAGAAATCCGGTCCCGTCAAAATGGTGGATAGCGCATAACTACCTTCCTGTCGATTATCGTAGGTCTTCATGACCTGGCTATTTGCCGAAGGCACCGAGATGGTCGAGCCAAAAACATGGAAAGCCGTCTTAACCTCGAACCCGGCGATCAGGTGTTCGATCCCTGCCACCTCCTTGAACGGGCTGTTGAGAAAGACCACATTGCCATCCCTGTCCCGCACATCGCCTACAATGCGATAGATCCTGTTTGCATCAGGGTGAAAGTTATCGAAGCTCAGCTCGTAGCGGCCGATAAGATAGATCACGATACAAACGCAGATGCCGATGGCCAGTCCAAGGACATGGATCAGCGAATACCACCGTTGCCGGAGGATATTGCGCCAGGCTACTTTCACCGAGATGGCATTCACAGACATAGAAAGGCTTTTGTGAAAGTATATCCGGAAATCCTGTGCCAGACTTATAATTGCTTTGACAGTCAGGGAAATACTATTTCGTCGCAGGGGCCGCCCGTCCGGTAACGATACAGCCGCTGTCCGGTAAATCCGTGTCGGATAGCCATTCTCGCGCGTTACTTCGCCGGGCTCGCCATCCTCATCTCCTGCCTGGGGCTTTTCGGTCTGGCAGCTTTTACCGCCCAGGTACGTCAGAAGGAGATCGGCATCCGCAAGGTCATCGGCGCCAACATCAGCGCCATTGTCGTTATGCTCTCGCGGGATTTCATTAAACTGGTAGTCCTTGCCATGCTCATCGCCCTGCCCCTCTCCTGGTGGCTGATGACCCGCTGGCTCGATAACTTCGCCTATCATATCCCCATCCGGCCCTCCCTCTTCCTGTTGTCAGGCGTGTCCGTCCTGCTGATCACCGTGCTAACCATTGGCTACCAGTCGGTCAAGGCCGCGATCATCAACCCTGTCATCAGCTTACGTACCGAGTGAGCTGTCTATTCTTTTCGTCATTGATTGGCTCAAACAAACGATTCAATTTCAATAGTTACGGCGTTACTTTTAGTTATACTTATTCTTATATTCGATTGGCGACATACCGGTAATTTTCTTAAACACTTCACGAAACGCCCTTACATCGGAATAGCCAACTTTATACATTACTTCGTTAACAGTTTTACGGCTTTTCTCCAGGTATTTTTTTGCAGCTTCTACTTTAAGTCTTTGCATATATTCAAGCGGAGTATTTCCGGTTGCTTTCTTAAATCGCCTGTCAAAATTTCTTCGCTCTATGGAAAATTTCGAAGATAATTTTTCAATGATAATCTTATCGCCGACATTATTTTCCATAAATAGCTGCGCTGTCTTAATTTGTTCATCCTCATGCTTTTTTTGACCGGAGAAAATAATGTATTGGGATTGATTGTTCCTCTCTATTTCAAGTTCAAATACTTTAGCGCAGTATATGGCAGTTTCCCTGCTGTAATACTTTCCTATCAGGTACAACACTAAATTCAAAGAAGATAAAGCCCCGCCTGAAGTGTATACGCCACGTTCATCGGTAATAATTTTTTCAATGGTCAAATTCACTTCCGGGAACATACTTCTGAACGTGTCGGCAAAGCCCCAATGCGTTGAGCATGACTTTCCATTTAATAAACCTGCTGCACCGAGAATAAATGCTCCGGTGCATAAACTGGCCACCTCTGCCCCGTTCTTATATTGATCCATCACCCATTCAATATTTTTTTTGTTATTTTTTATTGCGGATTCGATATCATTACCTAATGCAGGAACAATGATCAAATCTACCATATCAAGATCGCTGGTGCTTTTTTCCTGCTGAATTGCAAACGAGCCATTTATAGTTTTTGCTTTTTCATTTCCGACTAAGGTGGTGTGAAATACCGGGGCCTTCCCATTTTGGATGAAATATGCATTTGCTGCCTCAATTACTTCAACTGTTAATATCAGGCTGCTTAAAGTTGAAGGGCCATCAGGAATCAGGATAGCTAATTGTTTCATTTTTTTCACAAAGGTAAGTTACCCGATTGTCTAAAACAACCCCCTAAAATGTCGAAATCACAGCATATAGCTGCGTAATACCGGACTTACCTTTGCCGTATAATATTTAATTATACATCGTTAATCACCGATAAAAACAGGTAAACAGACATGAATACCAATGAATAATATAAACACGGAGCATATATGAAAAGTAATCACAAACTCATTCTAAAAGTTGCATTATTTGTATTGACCAGCTTGTTTTATTCAACCGTTGAGGCGCAGGTTGAAAGACCGCTCCCACAATTAGGCAAGAGCAGTTTAAAGCAGGTAATAGCCGCTATGACCCTGCAAGAAAAAGCAAAACTGGTGGTGGGCATGGGCTTTAAACTTCCCGGAATGCCACCGCCACCAAAAGGCGAAGCGCCCAAACCCATCAATATTGGCGGCGTTACATTTCCCGCAACCGATCCTGATACTTATAATATACCTGAAAAAGTCGCCGGCTCGGCTGGGCGCACTCATGCCATCCCTCGTTTAGGCATTCCTTCCATCACCGTTTCGGATGGCCCGGCAGGTTTAAATCTTGAATTCCCCCGGCCGCACGACCAAAATACTTATTACGCTACAGCATTCCCGGTTGCCACTCTGCTGGCTTCCTCATGGGATACTGCGCTGGTTAAAAAAGCAGGTGCAGCATTCGGGAACGAAATACACGAATATGGCGTTGACATTATATTAGGCCCTGCCCTTAACATACACCGCAACCCGCTGGGCGGAAGGAATTTTGAATACTATTCGGAAGACCCGTTAGTCTCGGGAAGCATGACCGCCGCTATGGTAAAGGGTATTCAAAGTAACGGTGTAGGCACTTCTATAAAACATTTCGCGGCAAATAACCAGGAAACCAATCGAATGCAGGTAAACACCATTGTGAGCGAAAGGGCCATGAGGGAGATTTACCTGAATGGATTTGAGATGGCGGTAAAACAATCACAGCCATGGACCGTGATGTCATCCTACAATAAAATAAACGGCACGTACACCTCTGAAAGACGGGATCTTTTAACCGGCATTTTGAAGGGAGAGTGGTGTTTTAAAGGCTTCGTGATGACCGATTTTTTGGGCGGCCGTGATGCTGTCGCGCAAATGAACGCCGGTAATGACTGGCTGATGCCAGGTTATCCCGACCAGTCGGACGCTATTGTTGCAGCTGTAAAAGATGGCAGTTTAAGTATCGGACAATTGGACGCAAATGTGGCGGGGATATTAAACATCATACTTAAATCACCCACATTTAAAGGGTATAAATATTCCGGCAAACCAGATCTGAAGAGTCACGCCAAAGTTTCACGGATGGCAGCGGCCCAGGGCATGGTATTGCTGAAAAATGAAGATGAAACCCTACCGCTTGCCTCCGGAAAAAGACTGGCCCTATTTGGGAACACCTCCTATAATATTATTGCGGGAGGTACCGGCAGCGGTAATGTGAATAGGGCATATACAGTATCATTATTGCAGGGCTTAAGCAACGCAGGGTACAAAGTACAGGAAATGCTTGCAAAAAGTTATGCTGATTATCTGGCAGATGCAAAGGCGAAGCAGCCAAAAGGCCTGCCGCCTTTTATTGCCCTGCCGCCCGTCCCCGAGATGGATATCTCCGAAGCCTTGATTGACAGGGAGGCTGACGCTGCGGTGATAACCATTGGCAGAAATGCAGGTGAATTTGCCGACCGCAAAGTGGAAAACGATTTTACTTTAACAGGTGTTGAAAAACGTCTTATTAACAGCGTGTCAAACGCTTTCCATGCGAAAGGTAAAAAAGTGGTGGTTATTTTAAATATTGGTGGGGTGATCGAAGTGGCCAGCTGGCGTGACAAAGCCGACGGTATTTTGCTGGCCTGGCAACCCGGCCAGGAGGCGGGTAACGCCATCGCTGATGTATTGAGTGGTAAGGTAAACCCGTCAGGTAAATTAACCACAACTTTCCCTGTTGATTACAATGATGTGCCTTCAGCGAAAAATTTTCCCGGCAAGGACCTTCCGTTGCCGCCTGGACAAACCGTCAACCCATTAACCGGCAGGCCCGCAGAAGTTACCTACCAGGAGGGCATTTATGTTGGCTACCGCTATTACGATTCGTTTAAGATTAACCCGGCTTACGAGTTTGGTTACGGCTTGTCGTACACCAAATTTGAGATCGGGGATGTAGAGGCAAGTTCGCCCGTTTTTAAAAATGGCATTACAGTTAAAGTCACGGTAAAAAATACCGGCAAAGTCGCAGGCAGGGAGGTTGTACAGCTTTATTTGAGCGCGCCAAACCAAACCCTTGACAAACCTGAGCAGGAATTGAAGGGTTTCGCCAAGACGGGTTTATTAGCGCCCGGTCAGTCGCAGCTTTTAGTATTTAAGCTAAACTCAGCCGATTTGGCCTCTTTTTATACCAGTAGATCAGCCTGGATAGCCGATGCAGGCGACTACCAGGTGAAAATAGGTACTTCATCAAGAGATATAGCGGAAACTGTTTCTTTTAAACTTGCAAATGAAATTGTTACTGAAAAAACGCATAAATCGCTTACGCCGCAGGTAACTATTGATGAAATGATTAATAAATAAACTATGCTGTCGCGCAATGTAAATGATGCAGGCAGTTTGTCATTTTTGCCTAATAAATTCCAACCCTATTTAAAAACCGATTGCATTTTATAACAACAAAGTATAACATTTAATCAAATGGAAAAAGTAATCGTTCGCTACAAAGTAAAACCCGGCAAGGTTGCAGAAAATGAGCAATTGATAAAGGAAGTGTATCAGCAACTGCATCATGAAAGAATGGAAGGGCTCAGTTATGCCACTTATAAGCTGGAAGACGGACAGACCTTTATGCATATCGCCAATTATTCTGGTGAAGGAAAGGCCCCGTTAACTGGTATACGAGCTTTCAAAGATTTTCAGGCCGGCATTAAAGACCGCTGCGATGAATTGCCTGTAGTACATCGTGTTACCGAAATCGGCTCGTACAATTTCAGGCATGACCATACTGAAATTAAAGGTTAATGTATTAGCAGGATGGGGATATTATAAAATTTAAAAAATTAAAAGTTATGATCTTAAAGAACAAAAATGCGATTATTTACGGGGCGGGCGGTGCTATTGGAAGCGCTGTCGCACATGCTTTTGCCCGCGAGGGCGCGAGAGTGTTCCTAACCGGACACACTCTAGATTCATTAGAGAATGTGGCCGAAGAAATTACTATGGAAGGTGGTTCGGTAGACGTGGGCGTTGTTGATGCTACAAGCGAGCATGATGTGAACAAAAACTTTGGGCGGATATTGGAGAAAGTCGAAAAAATAGACATTTCATTTAATGCGATCAGCACTCCGCAGACCGGAGTACAGGGTATTCCTTTGCTCGAATTATCTCCGGAAGCCTTTACTTTCCCTATCAACCTGTATGCTCACTCTCATTTCTTAACTGCGAAAGCTGCCGGAAAGCATATGGTCAAGAATGGTTCAGGCGTCATCATTACCTTGACTGCTACGCCGTCAAAGAAGGCAGCACCGCTTGTAGGTGGTATGGCTGCAGCATGGTCAGTCATTGAAGCATTTACACGCACCCTGGCGGGAGAGCTTGGCTCCTATGGCGTAAGAGTGGTTTGCCTTCGCCCCGATGGGATTCCGGAAACAGGTACTATTACTGAAGTCTTCGGCCTGCACGCCAAAGCTTACGGCATGCCATCGAACAAGGAGTTTCAGTCGCTTATGGAAAGTATGACTTTATTAAAACGGTTACCCAAATTGGCAGAGGTAGCCAATACAGCTGCTTTTATCGCGTCGGATCAGGCGAGCGCCATCACAGGCACTGTTATCAATCTTTCCTGCGGTTCACTTGTCGATTAAGCTTCCTGTCATTTTTAAATATCAATATTAAAAACATGAAAATTCTGTTAATCGGGGCCACAGGCAACATCGGACAACGTATTTTAAAAGAAGCCCTGGACAAGGGATATGAAGTAACGGCGGCGCAGCGCCATCCCGACGCATTAAAGGTGCAGCATGCTAATCTGGTCGTTATAAAGGGCGATCTCCTGAATGAAACTGAATTACCTTCCTTATTAAGTGGGTATGACCTTATTATTTCTGCCATTTCGGCGGCGAGAGGATCAACACCGGAACAGTTCAAAAAGGCTAACGAGAACTTAATCGTCGTGTTAAAAGGGAAACCGGATCAAAGGTTGATTATTGTTGGCGGCGCTGGCAACACTGAAGTTGCCCCGGGTATTAGGGTGGTAGATAGCCCTATTATGGACTCCCTTCCTGAAGAATGGAAGCCAGACATATTCGCCCACGCTTATGTGCTTGATCTTTATAGAAACTCAGAAATTAACTGGACTTATTTTAGCCCGGCGAGGGACGTGGAACCCAGCGAACGTACAGGCAAATACCGGCTCGGAACTACCAATATGATCGTTGACAGTAATGGAGACAGCAAAATTTCAATGGAGGATTATGCAGCGGCATTGGTTGATGAAATTGAAAATAAACAGTTTGTAAAGCAGCAAATGTCCATCGGATATTAACCGAAGAAACTGTAAACGTTTCTAATCTAATCACAACAAGTTAGCCATAATTAGACCTCTTTTTATACTGATTATGAACCAACCTGTCTAATCCAATCCTGAATATGCGATCCAACACGTTCAATGTCCCGATTACGTAAATCACCACTATGCATAATAACATTTCTTGAACGCTCAACTGTATCAAGGATTTTTGCAGCCCAATCATTTGACTAACTATTCCTTCCACACCTGTGTCGGAACCATCGTATCATTACGTGTAAAAACAACGAAATAGTCACCTCTTGCCAATCCGGTAAGGTCGATACTGGTAGCTGTTGAGCCTGCGGCGGCAGTTATGGTCCGATATACCCTGCCATCTACGCCCACCACCCGGATAATGCCGTTGCTGCTGGCGCCGGGGTAGGTGCATTTCACCGGTGTATTGCCGGTGATCAGTGTGGGCGCTACACTAAAAGAAGAGCTGTTGTCCATGTTGAATAAGACAGCCTGGCTATAGTTGATGACACCGTTGTTTCCCACCATTTGCAGCCGGTAATATACGACGCCGGATGGTATGTGTGTATCGATGGCCGTATAGTTAGCCTGTGCGGCGTTGGTGGCCATGACCTCTTGCACGGAAGCAAACGTAACCCCGTCTGTGCTTCGCTCAACTATATAATAGCTGATCCCTGCCTGATCGGCCATCTGCCAGCTGAGCTGGATATTGTCGTCTTTCTGCTGGCCGCTGAAATGCAGCAGGGTCTCCTGTAACACCGTGCAAAAGCCCAGGGTGAGGGTTTTACTGCTGGTACTGGTACAGCCGCCTATCGTGCTGGTAGCCGTTATCGTGTAGGTGCCCGTGTCAGCGCCGGTAATGGGATTGAAGGCAAGGGTATCCCCGGTTGTGATCGTACCGTCAGGATGCCGCCAGGTATAGCTATTGAACGGGGTCACCGGGAGGGTGAACGTGGCAGCGCCGCCGGCGCAATTCCCCCCGGTTGTGGTCACAGCAGGTACGGACAGCGTATCGATGCTGATGTTGCTGGAGTAGCTGTTACCGCAGGCGTCGGACATCAGGAACGTATAGGTACCGGCGGCCAGCCCCGTGAACACCGGGCTGGATTGGGCGGTGGTTGTTTCCGGCCCGGCGGTGATCTGGTATTGGTAGGGTTGAACACCGCTGGCGCTGTCAGGGAGCAACGCCACGTCCCGGGTTGCCCCGCAATTCGCCACGGCCGGGGTCGTGGAGAATGAAGGTTGCACATAGCTGGGGACAACGACCGTGTCCATAAGGACGTCACAAGCCGCGGTTGGGAAGCCCGTTGGGTATATAATGGGTAATAAGTTCTGTACAAAATCTGAAAATTGATACGTCAAATAATAAGTTCCCGGCGTCAGACCGGTCACCGTATTGACAGAAGGTGACTGGATGGTATAGACCGTTGTTCCCGACGGGCTGATCGAAATCGCAGCATACGGGGCGTTGGACGTTGTATTCAGGACGATGCTGCCCCCGCCTCCGCAGGCCACCTCCCCCTTTGCGGTCAATGTCGCTTGGCGCAGATTCGAAGGACTGATCGTAAACGTCGTGCTGTCTTTGCCACCACATATATCGAGGTCATATACCTTATAGGTACCGGCGGTTAACCCGGACAAGTATACGACGTTGATGCCCAGGTTTGGATCCTGTATGGTATCGGGGTAGGTGTACGTATACACCGTGCCATCCAAAAATGTCATGGAAGGGGGACCGGACGCCAGCACGATCGACTGTGTAAAGTTTGCAGTCACCATAAAGTACTCGGAGGTGGTGTTCTCCTTGCAGGTGACGAAGGGGTTGGCGAGGAGCGGCGTTATACTCGAATAGGAAGGCGGGGGGTCCCAGGTGAACGTCAACGAATCTTTTTCGCAGCAATCCTGCCGGATCACTTTGTAGCCTTTACCCGGGGGGTATCCGCCAAATGTCGAATTATTGGTTTGGACGGCCAGGGTATTGCCGGCCCGGCTTATCAACGTATACGTAATGGTGGAACAGTGCCCCTCGCCGACCGGATCGAACGTATAGGTGTATCCGCTCCCGCAACCGACAGGGTCGTAGCGCATTTCGTTCATATCGAGAACAGTCGACATCAATAATTGGTAATGGGAGTAGGTGCCGCAATTGTCGTTCACCGAAAAATTCATGGGGTCCGAAACACCCGTGACGTGATGATACCTGAAGTAAACGTCGATCTCGGCATAACCTGAACTTAAGTCGGAGGCGGAGAGCACGTAGGTCCACGCCCTGCCGTCCGGCAGCGTAAAGGTAGCGGTATAAGGTGGCCTTAATTGGTTCACGTAAATGGTGAGCTTCGCTTCAAAAGAATCGCAGGCCACATATTGCAAAAAGATTCCGGGACTTATATTTCCGCCGCTACCGGCTGCAACGGTAGCCGTCCTGGTCTGGAAATTGCCGCAGGAGTCGGACACCTGGTAGGTATACGTGCCGGTGGGTATTCCGGTAAATACATTGCTGGCCTGCGGCCCCGCGGTAACGGGGGAAGGATTGATCAATGAATAGGAAAACGATCCCAGACCACCCGTGACGTTGATCGTCAGGGAGCCGTCGTTACTGTTCGGACACGAAGTTGTTTGGGTCGTCGCGGTGGGTGAGGGAATGGTATAGTTGCCGGTCACCGTAACGGTGCCGGTTACGGACGTATTGCAATTATCGGTCACCTGTATCGTATAGACCCCCGGCGCCAGGGAGGAGAACACGTTGGACGACTGCGCGGGGGCAGTGGATGGACCGGCGATGATACTATAGGTATAAGGCGTCGCTCCACCTGAAACGGACACGGTGGCCGTCCCCGAGGCCTGGCAACGGCTTGCGGTGGGGGTCACCGAATTGATCACCAGCGGCAAGGAGGCCGGACATTGGGCCTTTGCGGTATACACGCACACTATGGTTAACAGGTGACAAAAGAAGACATAGGGTATCGACCGTTGGAGGAACTTATGAATTTTCATAGCTTACGGAAAGGGGTAATGAGCTGCAAAGCTAAATGGACCGCTCCGATGGTCAAATAGCGATACTTGGAGACACCAGGAATTCATTATTTATCCGTTAGGCTGTTTGCACATAGGTAGCTATACAAACTAACTCTTAGGCCCATCGCTTCGTTGACCCTGGTCATGAGGAAATGCTCCACCTGTCAATCGCTTCTGTTTAATACTGTACTTGACTCTTTTATCCATAAAAAATGCCCCCTAAATGTGTCTAACATTTAGGGGGCATATCAATTTTAGGGCGTTTGACAGGAGTTAGTAACAGGTTAGTAATAAATCTTAAGGTTGATCAGGTTCACCACGACTTTTATCATCATTTCTTTTTCCTCCGGTTTGCTTTCAGCTATCATAAGCATGAGTGCCACCAAGGCATTGTCCGCAATCTTTTTAGAACTATCCGGGCGATATAAAATGCCGTTCTTTTCGAGGAACCATACAAACAGAAACGCTGCTATCCTTTGTTTCCATCTGAGAACGAATGATTCTTGATGACAAAATACAATAGGTTGGCAGCTTTTTAGCAATTTGGTTTATCTGATCAGCAGAGCGTATTCCATTAAGTGTAAGTCACCGAGCATTAGTCCGATGCTCTTTCCGAAATAGCTTTACTGATAATATGTTCAACAACGTCATTGATATATATGTTTTTGATAACGGCTTCAAATTGCACTTTACCAAGTTTCACAAAAAGTTTGCCCAGGAACTCATCTGCAAAACTGCTCGCAATCACTTCGATATTTTCCCAATTAAGATAAATAGGGTAACCGGGCTTTGCCTCCATTAGATTTAGGATCATCATATGCATTTCTCCACCAGCAGCCCTGGTACCAGTCCCCCCTTCCTGTTTACTCATTTTTACCAGTAAAGCATCTTCATCTTGCATCTCATATTTTTGGTCAACAATGGTATATGGCTCATATGGAATAGCTCCAAATGTCAGCGCCTGTCTAACTGAGAATTGATGACTTAGTACTATTTGGCCACTTACACAGGTTCCTTGAAAACTTCTATTATTACCATACTCAAAGGTCTTGTTGCCATGCCTTTCGAATAGCAGCCTTCCGTCACCGGTAAGAATATCCAGTGATCCACCGGTCATGGATGTGATGCGGGAAGTTCCCGTCAGTCCATTTCCTTGCCCGAACTGTTTGTTACGTGTGACACCCGCCTTGATAGCTTCTTCTATTGCCTGAACATCGTTTTCTAGTGTGGGAATTCCTTCCCGTAGAGAATGCAGAATGCCCCGGCCTGCATCTGCTACAGTAAAAGCGATGAGATCATGTTTTGGATAGGCTATTACTTGTAAATAACCGCCCGCACCAGTCTGGGCATGGTTAATAACATTGTCGCATATCTCATTGACTGACCATTCCAACGCAGATTGAATATCCCTTGGCATCTGTATGTGTCTAAGAACGACTTCCATAAAATTGTTTACCACCGCCGGCAATTCTTCATAACTCGAAAATCGTTGAACGAAATGGTTTCTTTTATTGTTTGTGCGTATAAGCTGGGGATCTAATAAATGCGCCCAGTTAGTAGATGAAAAAAAATGCCTTGGTATTTGATTATAAGGTGGTGTTACTAATATGTCTACGCCCTGGGAACGCAAATTATTCGCAGTTGCTATAACGCCAAGCATTCCATTGGCGAATGCTTTTGAAACCCTCGAAAAATCAAATGTTAGGAAATTAGCCGGGCCTCTTTCACGCCATAGCCGAATTGCTGCAGCAAAATGTGGTAATATACCAGTTGAAATATGGTCAGAAAATACTATTCGGTTGCTATAGGTGTCATACGTAAGAAGCACTTGTAAATCAATTGTTTATGATAACGTAATTTAGAAAGTTGATTGTTTAAATAAATTAATATTTAATAAAAATATTTTCATTAATTTTACATTGAATTAAAGAGGATAAATATCCCGCCTGATTGATCGCTTTGGTTAATCAGTGACCAAATATCGTTAAAAATGCCCGCAAATGCGGGCATTTTTAGTACAAGGTTCGTTCCTGTCCTCGACATTCTTGAAGTAAAAAGAGTTTCCCAATTCAAAAAAACATTTCCTACCAAGCTCAGGCAGGTTATTCAAATTGTGCAACATCTTGTGAGATCTACTTTCCACCATAAAAATACAAATTAGCTCTTGATGAGTTCCGCATTTTTCGTCACGGAACATACTGTTATCTCCATAAATTCTCCAATAAATTTCCTCATTGAATATCAAATCATAGAATCAATTAGTTTAATGTTCACAAGTGACAATACAGAATATACTTTTGCTCATTGGACGCAGGTTTTGGAAGAATTAGTGACCGATTAGTAACAAATAAAATCAAGAATGATCCCCCTGGATATCCCACTCGTAACGTGGCGGTATGGGTCCCAGATTGATCCTTAAAAATAGTTATTTCAATTTCGCATTTATCACCATCCACTCTATCTACCCGGTATTTAAGGAATTCCACGCGATACCTCCCTTCCGTGGCGAGGTCCTTCGCATGCACCTGCGCGACGGCTTCATACGACACCTTCCCGGCGCCGAGATAATGGACATCGATAAAAAGCTGCTTCTTGCCCTGGGGCTTGCCCACTGCTCCCATTCCAAAAAGCAGCACCATTGAAAATAAGTACTTCATTCGAAAAGATTTAAAGTGAATAAAAATGTAAGACAAAACTAACCACCTTTAAATCCCTCGATTGTAACAATTAGATCAAATGCTGGTAATTTTTCGTCACCCGCCGCCAAAAGCCTCTATCCAATACGCCCACATATCCTGTATCGGAACCGGACAGCCCCTGTATCACAAACGGGTCAACCCCTCTTCCTGCCGTTCACCAAGTGCTTGCAAATCAATTGCATCTATTTCGGGCTCAAAATTGATCCCATCTAAATAAACTGGCCGCCATGTTTACAAACTACTTCAAGACCATCTATCGGAACCTTCGGCGATACAAGAGCTACACCCTCATCAACATCATCGGCATGGCCATCGGCATCGCATCGATGGTATGGGGTTACCAAATGTATCGGTATGCATTCAGCTTCGACAATTTCCAGCCCCACCCGGACCAGGTATACCGGGCGCTGACATATAAAAAGGATGGTGAAGGGTTGAAAGGGGTCTTCCCCATAGCCGCCGTACTGCCGGCCCGGCAACAGTTCCCCGCGATAAAGGCCGCCACACGCTATAAAGGCAGGGGTGTCACTATTCGGCAGGACACGAGCGAGACCTTCTCGGAACAGGTACATTTTGTCGATCCCGACTTCGTCCAACTGTTCCATTTCCCGCTGGCGGAAGGCAACAACGAGCTGACCGATCCCAATACCGTCCTTCTCACGCAGAAGACGGCAAAGAAATATTTTGGCAGCCAGGATCCCATCGGGAAGACACTCACCTTCTATGCGGGTGAGACCTATGCCCGTATCCTAACGGTGCGTGGGGTGCTCCAAAACCCGCCCATGAACTCGACTCTTAAGTTTGGGATGCTGACGCCCTTCGACAACCTGCTGAACAGCAATGGGCGTCCGATTGGTTAGCATGAGGCAAGCCGCCTCCTTGTCGAATATCATCGGCGACAACTATCTCTACCCCCGGCCCGATGATGCCGCCGCCTATGCGGGGTTTATGCTGGCCTTTCTCATCTTCCTTTCCTGTTGCCTGAACTTCTCCAATACGACAGTGTCGCATGCCGGGATAAGGTTGAAAGAGATCGGGATGCGAAAAGTAATGGGCAGCACCTATCGGCAATTGATAATCCGGCTGCTCGCGGAATGCAGTCTGATCGTCCTCGCTGCCATCCTGCTCTCGATGCTCTTAAACACCTGGTGGCTGCCTGCCTTTAACAGCATGTTCCCGGGTGTACAGGTGGAGGCGAACTACCTGCATGACCGCCCCCTCTTGCTCTTCGTCTTCGCGATCTGGCTGGGGTCCACCTTACTGGCCGGTTTCTATCCCGCTTTTTATCTCAGCCGTTTCAATCCTACGTCGATCTTCCGGGGCACGGTAAAGTTCGGCGGCAGCAACCTCTTCTCCCGGCTGATGTTGGGTTTGCAGCTGTCCGTCGCTATCATCACGGTGACGGCGGCCATCGCGTTTACCCGGAATTCGGCCTTCCAGCGGGACTTCGACTATGGATACAACATCGAAAGCAATATGGCGCTTATCCTCCCCGATAGCACGTCCTATATCGCCATGAAGAACAAGTTAGCGACCATGCAGGGGATAACGGGTCTGGCCGGCTCCCGCAACCACCTCAGTTTCGACTACAAGCAATCGGTAGCGGAATCCGAGGGTTTTAAAAAAGAGGTAGATTTCCTGGAAGTGGGGCGGGACTATCTGGACGTCATGGGCCTGAAACTGACAGCCGGCCGCGGTTTCGATAAAGGGATGGACGCAGATTACGATAACGCCCTGCTCATCACGGAAAAGACAGCGGTCCTTTACGGTTGGAGCGCTTCCACGGCCCTCGGCAAACAGATGCGGATTGATAGCGCCAAACTCACCGTCACCGGCGTATTGAAGGACTTCCATGCCGCCACCCTCTTCGAACCTACCCCGCTCATCGCCATCCGCCTGGGCAGGGAAAGCCGGTTTCATTACCTGTTGATCAGCGCCCGGCCAAAGGACCTGGCAGCCGTGCATGAAAAGGTGCGTTCGACCTGGAAGTCCTTATTTCCACTAAAGCCCTTCAACGCCTTTTATCAAAATCAGGTGAAAGAACAGGCCTATGAGATAAACGCAAGCACTGCCACCATTTTCGGGTGGTTTGGCATCGTGAGCATCCTGCTCACCGCCACCGGGCTGTTTGCACTGATCTCGCTCACCACGATGAAGAAGATGAAGGAGATCGCCTTACGTAAAGTAGTGGGGGCCAGTCCGCGGCATATCCTGGTCCTGATCAATAAAAGCTATGTTCTCATACTCGCCGTTTCCGCCCTGCTGGGTAGCCTCGCCGGGCTGGCGCTGACCCGAATGCTGATCAATATGATCTTCAAGATCAACTCGGGCGTTGGCCTCGACTCCCTGCTATGGGCGGTGATCGTACTGTTCCTCATCGCCGCGGTCACCTCCGGCATCAAAGTCTGGGAAGCCGTGCGCGCCAATCCGGTCAAGTTATTGCGAGCTGAATAAGAAAGGTAGGGACAAGGCCTCGTTAAGCCGGTATTCTTTGATAAAAGTAACGGGCGATTTGCCCGTGAGCAGGATCATTTTTCGATACAATTTCGGCTTGAAAACCCCTGAGAATCAGGGGCAACAGAATCTAACCCGCGTCAAACGTGCGAGGCGAGCGCCCCGGTCACTTCCCAATACAGAAAATAAACATTCCTGAAAATCACCATTTTAAATCTGCTAAGGGACAAATGAGGGACAAAAATTTTCCCGTATTATCTGCTAAAAGCCAAATTTTGTCGGGAAACCATATTTAGATGCGGATTACAGAAGTATCAGTCACATTCCCTTATTCCCCAACGAAAAAATAAACTATATTTAGCACAGGTAACAAACAGCCTGAATAATGCTCTTCAACCCCTGTGTACGCTTCATTATATTGGTGGCGCTGCTTAGCATATCCGGCGCTGCCGGAGCCCAGGCCAACAAATTGAAAGACTCTCTCCAGGCAGCCCTGGGACATGCAAAAAATGACACCTCCAAGTGTAAAATATTGTTTGCCCTCGGAAATTTCTACGCGGCAGACGATAGTGCTGCGGCGATAAAATATGCGGGCGAATGCAGGAAATTGGCGGAACAACGCAACTGGCCAAAAGGGCTCGGGCTGTATTATTTACTCATGGCCAAAATATACCGCAATGCCTCCGACAACAACGCCTGCCTGCAAAATGCCAGAAATGCCTACCTCGTTCTTGGCAAAACCGACGACCGTAAAAACACAGCGGCCGCTCTTATTTACATGGGCAACAGTTATCGGTCAACAGGCTTCTTCGCAAAATCGATAGAAAACAACCTGGCCGCTTTGCAGATCTATGAAGGCCTGGATAACCCACATGGCATCAGCCTCTGTTACAACAACATCGGCGTCGACTATTTCTATTTGCTTGAGTATGACAAGGCGATTGAAAACTATCAGAAAGCCCTGGCGCTCCGCAAAATAGAAGGCGACAAATTTGGGATCGGGTCGGACCTGGATAATATCGCCATGGTCTATCTTGACCTGGCCAGGTATGACAGCGCAGATAGCTACAACCAGGCAGGCATAAAAATGTTCGAAGCGGTTGATAACAAGGAGGGCCTTGGCAGGATCTACGGCAATAGGGGAATTATCATGCTCAGGATGCATGACGCAGTATCCGCTGAAACATATACCAGGCGATCCCTGGCCATTGACGAAAAACTGGGCTTCGACGGTGGCATCAGTTACGCCCTCGGTTTTATCGGTGAGATCTACCTGGCCCTTGCCAAAGACAGCAGCAGCAGTTACAGGGTAGCGTCGTTTATGAAAAAGGACAAAAAAACCCTCCTGGACAGTGCAGCATTTTACGTGGAAAACTCGCTGGCGCCGGCCAGCAAGGCCGCCGATTTGAATTTATTGATGAGCCAGCACCAGCTATTGGCAGAAATTGAAGAATGCCGCGGCCATTATCAAAAAGCGCTGGCATCCCACAAAGCCTATACATTATATAAAGATTCCATTTTCAACGATGAGAACAAGCAGAAAATAGCTTCGATGGAAAGCGAACGGCTCACCCAGACAAAAAACCAGGAGATCGCCCTGCAGGCTGCCGAAACAAAACGCCAGGCCCTGTTAAAAAACGCCTATTTACTCGCCGCTGTCACCATTGTCGTATTCATCTTCTTATTTGCACTGGCGTACAACCGCAGGAAAAGATCCAACTTCGAAAATAAGGTGATGGAAGTCGAGATGAAGGCACTCCGTGCACAGATGAACCCCCATTTTGTTTCCAATGCCCTGCATTCCATTAATAACTACGTAATGGAAAATGATAGGCAAAATGCCTCTGCTTACCTGGCAAAATTTGCGAGCCTGATGCGGCTGATACTTGAAAACTCCCGCGAGCGTGAAGTGCCGCTGGCACAGGATTTAAATGCATTGGAGTTATATATGCAAATGGAGCTCTTGCGGTTCGGCAATAGTTTTACCTACCGGATTGAGATAGACCCTGAAATTGACCCGGAGAATATTTTGGTGCCGCCCATGTTGCTCCAGCCTTTTGCCGAGAACGCGATATTGCATGGATTACGCAATAAAGAAAATGGCTTGATCAGCATACAGGTTCGAAAACAAAATGACATGATCTGTTATGTAATAGAAGACAACGGCAATGGCTATATAGAATCAGCATCACGGGCGCATGCAGTAACCCCTGCTCACAAATCGCTCGGCAGAAAAATTATTAACGAAAGATTGAGCATCATTAACCGTTTAAAAAAGGCGAAAGCAACAGTGCATATTTCCCAGGTAACAGACGCAGACAACCAACCCGATGGAACAAGAGTGGAATTATTTTTACCGGTTGAACTGGCATTTTGACGTAAATTAAAGGCATGATTAAGGCAATTATTATTGAGGACGAGGAATCCAGCAGGAAAATCCTTACCGGTATGCTGGCAGAACATTTTAAAAACATACAGGTCATCGCAGTATGCACCAATAATGCCGAAGCAAAAATGGCGATTGAAGCGCTTCATGCTGATCTGGTCATCAGCGACGTGGAGCTGGGTCAGGAGACTGTTTTTACCATGCTGCAGCAGTTAACCAGCATCGATTTTGAGATCTTGTTTACTACCGGTTACGATAAGTATGCCATCCAGGCCATCAAGTTCGCCGCCCTGGATTACCTGGTTAAACCTTTTACGGCAACCGACCTTGCAGCAGCCATCGGCCAGTACGAACAGCGCCAGCAGCAAAAGCAACCAATGAAACAATTTGAGGCACTCTTCCATAACCTGAAATTGTACCAGAATGACTTAAAGAAGATCGCTTTGCCTTCTTTTACCGGGCTTACGGTCTTTCCGGTAAAGGATATTATTCATTGCCAGGCCGAGATAAATTATACGCAATTCTTTTTTACCTCAGGTCAAAAATTGCTCGCCATCAGAACGCTCAAAGAATACGAGGAGCTTTTGGGGGACTGCGGGTTCATACGCGTGCACAAATCCCATCTTATCAATGTGCAACACGTAAAAAGCTACACCCGGGGGGAAGGCGGCACCGTTACCATGAGCGATGGGACCCTGATCGATGTTTCACGCAGAAAAAAAGATGAATTCCTGCAACGCCTGGACCAGCTCTAGCCCCTGGCGTCTTTAACCAGCCGAAAACAACCGTTTTTCCCTCCATTTCTGCCGTAAAATAAGTATTTGCCGCCGGTAAATTCTTCGGACGATAACCAGCCCGACTGTCTTCCTATTTTTAATGCCCATTCACGCCAATCTACATCCTGCTGATCTAACCACGCACCCTCCCATTGGCGCACTACGCCATCGAAACATATTATCACTTTATAAAATACCTAAAACCTGTTTATGATGAAACAAATATTTACACTTTTTATACTTGTCTGTCTTGTTTACTTCGCTGAGGCACAAAACGTCGGCATAGGTACCATCACACCCGCCGGCAAGCTGCATGTTAAGGGCGGCGCAGACACCTCACAGTTAATGATCGACGCGAATACCATACAAACCAATCTGCACCCCTTAATAAAACTAAGAACGGCCGACGGGACGGATCTGATGCATATCCATTCGGACAATACAGCAAATATATTCATGGGCGTCAATGCGGGTGTCTTGAATAATGCCGCAGCCGGGGGTTTGAACAATACTTTTATCGGTAATCATTCAGGTGCTGCCAATATTTCCGGACAGGGAAATACCACACACGGCGCCGAAGCGCTGTCACACAATACCACAGGCGGTTTCAATACTATTTCCGGCTTCCAGGCCGCTCAGTTAAATACGGCGGGAGACTCCAATGTTGCCATGGGGTCATTTTCCCTGAACAGGAATGTCTTCGGAAAAGCAAATACCGCAATAGGAATGAGTTCAATGTATTTTAATACCGGCAGTTACAATACAGCAGTCGGATTTGAATCGCTCAATCAAAATTCCACCGGAACATACAATGCAGCAACCGGTACGCAGGCACTCCGGCAAAACACTACAGGGGCCGGCAATGCCGCAACCGGCTACCGGGCTTTGTATGCCAACACTACTGGTAATGATAACACGGCCACCGGGTATGAAGCATTGTACGCCAACACCACGGGTGGAGCGAATGTCGCTGCAGGCATCAGCGCACTGTATTCCAATACAACGGGTATCAGCAATGTTGCGGTGGGAAAAGATGCGCTGTACTATAACACTTCGGGAGGGCTCAATGTTGCTTTAGGCATCGGGGCGCTCTATAATAATACTGGCGGTTACTTTAATGTTGCCTGTGGCTCATCTGCAATGAGTAACAGTACCACTGGTTCCGAAAATACCGTTGTAGGCGACCAATCCTTCTTGAAGAATACAGTAGGCGATTACAACGTGGTTATTGGGAGAGAGGCGGGTGATAACTTTGGCGATGATATTTTTTATAACAACCAGCGTTGCGTTTTTATAGGCCACCAGGCACATCCCTTCGATCCGGCAGCCGGCTCCTTATCAGGTTATGACAATGCCATTGCCATTGGTGATTATGCAGAAGTAGATGGCAGTAATAAGGTGCGCATTGGAAATGGCTTTATGACCTCCATCGGTGGATTTGTCAACTGGACAAATATCAGCGACGGACGGTTCAAAAAAAACATACAAAAAAACGTCAAAGGGCTTGACTTTATTTTAAAACTGGAGCCGGTTACCTACAACCTTGACATGGGGGCACTCAATGCATTCACCAGAAATACGGTTACGGCTGCCGAACCGGCCTTTCGATCTCTACAGGCAAATTCGGCAAAAAAGGAAGCTGTAGTGCAAACAGGTTTCATTGCACAGGCTGTAGAAAAAGCAGCCCTTGAAACCGGCTACAATTTTAGTGGGGTGGACAAACCGGAAAGTGCCGGCGGTATGTATGGTCTCCGATATGCTGAATTTGTAGTACCACTGGTAAAAGCCATACAGGAGCAGCAGCAAATGATCGGAGACATGCAGAAACAAATTCAGGCATTGCAACAACAAAACAAATCATTGCTTCAAATGATCAAGCCTAAATAATTATGAAACAAATCATCGCTTTTTTATCGCTGGTATTTTCAACATACCAACTATCGGCACAACTTACCATTACTTCCGGCGCACAATTCACCATAACAGGCAATGCACAACTGACACTTGTCAATACTGATTTAATCAACAACGGGAGTTTTGCTACAGGTTCCGGGGCTGTGCTGTTTACAGGCAATGCGGTAAGCAGGATTATAGGCAGCCAGAACATCACTTTTTATGATCTGAACATTGGCAAGGCGGCCGCGTCCGTGCAGTTGCATGTACCAGTATCCGTCAGTCACAAGGTGGGTTTCATTTCCGGACTGCTGGATTTAAATGCCAATGTGCTTGACTTGGATTCTACCGGTGCATTAAACGGGGAACAGGAAGCCAGTCATATTATTGGAACAAATGGCGGTACGGTGAACGCGACCGCGAATCTCAATGATCCCGCGGCTGCAAATCCGGGAAACCTGGGTATATTGATCACTTCATCCCAGAATCTGGGCAATACGATCATAAAACGCGGCCACCAATCGCAAACAAACAACAATGGAGGAGGTAATTCGGTTTTGCGTTATTATGATATTAGTCCCACAAACAATACCGATCTGGATGCCAGTTTGCGATTCAACTATTTAAATGTCGAATTGAACGGCCTGGATGCAAATGGCCTGGTACTATGGGAAACCCAAAATACCCAAAAATGGACGACCCTGGGATTCGATACACGCAATACAACCATTCACTACATAGAGAAGAATGCTATTACAAGCCTTGGCCGCTTTACGCTGTCTTCTTTTCCCAATGCATTGCCGGTAAGCTTTATTTCTTTTACGGCGAACTGTAATGGAAATACGGTCCTCCTTGCCTGGAAAACGGCGCAAGAACAAAATAGTCAGTATTATCTCGTCGAAAAAAGCGCCGACGGCATCGCCTGGCATTCCATTGGGAAAATCGCAGCTGCAGGTAATTCCACAGCCGAAACCGATTATGTTTTTACCGATAACAACGCAGGCGGCAGCGACTACTACCGGATCGCGGAATACGATGCGGATGGCAGCGCGATGTATACCAACATCCTGCATGCCAATTGTTGGATCCAGGAAACCCTGAAACTATGGCCAAACCCTGCAAGCGACCTCTTGTACATAAACCTGCCGGCGCTAAGCAATTCCACTGCCACCATAAAACTGCTCGATGGCAAAGGGGCCCTGGCAATACAACAAACGGCCAGCCTGACAAATGGCAACAACCTCATCAGCGTAAATATAAAAAGTCTTGCCGCCGGTCTTTACTATGTCAGTATCATCACCGGCAGCGGCCAGCTGCAAACGCAAAAATTGCTGAAAAAATAAGATTATGAGAAAAATATTCTTCCTCCTCCTGTGGAATATTGGGTTTTACCTGCCAGGACACAGTCAAAACATTGGTATGGGTACCAGCACGCCGGATCCATCCGCCATATTGGATATTACCAGCACGGGCAAAGGCATCCTCATACCCAGGATGAACAGCATTACCATCGCTGCCATTGCCAGCCCCGCAAAGGGCCTGATGGTTTATGATTCTTTAAAAAATCAACTGCTGGTCAATATGGGAAGCCCCGTTGCCCCGGACTGGCAAAACATCGCAGCGAACAGCGGGTGGGGCCTGACGGGCAATAGCGGCACCAATCCGCTGGTTAACTTCATTGGCACTAGCGACAGTGTTCCCTTACTGTTCAGGATAAATAATAATTGGGCAGGTAGCATCGATTCAACCTATGAAAACACTGCTATTGGCTATGCAGCCAATAGAATTGATAAAGCTGGTTCTTTTAATACCGTTTTCGGTTACGAGGCAATGGATTCCGTTGTACCTGCCAACTACAACACGGTCTTTGGTGCGGAGTCCTTCCGTAAGTCCCTACGCCGTCTGGGGAATGATGCAAATACCGCTGCGGGTTATCAGGCCCTGAATACTGCCGGCTATGTAGATGGCTTGAATACCGCCACCGGTTATCAGTCCCTGTTTATTGGAGGGGATGAGAATACAGCCACCGGCTATCAGGCGGCATTTCAAGGGGGGGAACAAATTACCGCAACCGGAATGCAGGCCTTTCGTAATGGCACTGGTGGTGAATGTACAGCAACGGGAGCACAGGCATTGTATAATAATACCAGCCCTGTTCCGGGTGAAATAGGTGGCTGGTTTAATACGGCTTCAGGATATGCAGCGCTGTTCAACAATGTGTCGGGCCAACTCAATACCGCCGGCGGCTACCAGTCACTGTATAAAAACTTGAACGGAAAATATAATACTGCATATGGGAACGCCGCGCTGTTTTCGAATAATTCCACTTCGCAGAACACTGCCGCGGGAAGTTTGAGTTTGCTGACTACTACCAGCTCAGAGGGTAATACAGCGGTTGGTTACAATGCAGGACACACTTATAACAATGGCTATTACAACTGTTTTATTGGTGCAGAAACCGATGCCAACGGACCAGGCTACTATAACACCATAGCGCTTGGACACGGCACGCTGGTAACGGCGCCGAATATGATGCGGGTTGGTAATGGGGCCACCACTTCCATTGGCGGCCCGGTTGGCTGGTCAACAATCTCCGACGGGAGAGTAAAGAAAAATGTACAGGAGAACGTGCCCGGATTGCCGTTTATAAATAAACTGAGACCCGTCAGCTACAATATTGATGTTACCGCGCTGCAAAATATCACACAATCAGGAGAAGTAACCGCCGCAACCACCAGATCTGCAAAACAAGAAATGCCGGCAGCAATGGCCAGTGCATACAAGGCAAAAGAACAAATTCTATACACGGGCTTTGTGGCACAGGAAGTGGAGCTTGCTGCCAAATCATTGCAGTACAGTTTTAGCGGGGTGGATGCCGCCAGAAATGATAAAGATTTGTATAGCCTGCGGTACGCAGAGTTTGTGATGCCCCTGGTAAAAGCAGTGCAGGAACTGGCCACGCAACAAGCGCTTTTAAAAAAAGAAAACACGCGGCTACGCAAAGAGCAGGAGCAGGTGCTGCTTTCTTTGGAAGCAATAGAGCAAAAAATGCATTGAGCAAACACTAAAATCTTTTAGATGAAAAAAATATACATGCTGTTAGCAACCGGAATGCTGATTGTTTTTCTTCCGCAGTTAAGGGCACAGAATGCGGGTATTGGTACCGGCACACCCCACGCGTCGGCACAGCTGGATATAACTGCTCCCGGCAAAGGGATATTAATACCCAGGATGCGTACATCATCGGTAACAGGCATTGCCAGTCCGGCAAAAGGGCTGACAGTATATGACTCAACCAAAAATAAATTATTAATAAACATCGGAACAGCGGTCGTTCCTTTTTGGCAAAATGCTGCTGCGAGCTGGAGTTTAACCGGTAACACGGGCACGAACACCGCGGTCAATTTCATGGGCACCACCGACAACCAACCACTGTTATTTAAAATACAGAACCGGTGGTCGGGTTTCATTGATTCTGCCAGCAACAGCACCTATTTAGGCTGGCTGTCCGGCAGGGACAGTTCAGGGAATCCTGCGAACACTGCTTTTGGTGCACACGCATTACAAACCGATATCAAAGCAACCGGTTTTAATACGGCATTGGGTAATTCGGCCCTTTCATTAAACAGTACGGGCTATTACAACACTGCGGTAGGACAGGGGGCGATGTACAAAAACCAATCAGGCGCAAGAAATACCGCGATCGGTCGGGGGGCACTCTTTACCAGTAACAAAGGGTTTGAAAACACAGCTGTTGGCTACTTTGCACTCTATCATGCCTGGACGGCTCCCAGAGGAATTACGCCATCTTATAATACAGCTATTGGCACGAATTCATTTTGGCAAAACAGCTCGGGCCGTTTCAATACCGTCAATGGCTATTACGCTCTTTACACACAGACGCAGGGAGATGGCAACACAGCAACCGGCATCCGGACAATGTACACGATGTGGACTGGAAATTATAATACGACGGAAGGCCGCAATTCAATGTTTTATTCTTACTCAGGTGACTACAATACGATACTGGGCGCCGATGCCCTTTATTCTGTTACGAATACAGCAGAGCGTTTTTCAACTTACCAAAACACGTCAGTTGGTTATAGGTGCCTTGCCACAACAAGGGAGTCTGACGGTAATACTGCATTTGGCTATAACGCAGGGAGTGCCTATAACAACGGGTATTACAATTGTTTTATTGGGTCTGAGACGGATGCCGCAAACGCCAATCTGTACAATACCATTGCGCTTGGACATGCAACCACTGTTTCCCTGGCCAACGTGATGCGGGTGGGCAATCCGGCAACCTCTTCTATTGGCGGGCCGGTGGGCTGGTCCACCCTGTCAGACAGAAGAGCCAAGAAGAATATAAAGGAAAACATTCCCGGCCTTTCATTTATCCTGAAGTTGCGCCCCGTCACCTATAATATAAATACGGCTGCTATCGAAACCATTGAACGGGGCAATGCACAACAAAGTGCAGCTACAGCTCATGACACTTCGCGGCTGATGGCGGAGGCCTGTAAGGCAAGAGAACGAATTGTTTATACTGGTTTTATAGCCCAGGAAGTAGAACAAGCGGCAAAATCAATCAACTATGATTTCAATGGCGTAGATGCACCGCAAACCAACCAGCAGTTATATGCGCTCCGTTATGAAGCGTTTGTGATGCCTCTGGTAAAATCAATACAGGAACTGTCGGTGCAAAATAACCAGTTAACCAGCAGCAGCGCGGTACTTAAAACAGAATATCAAAAAATACAGGAGCGGCTTGACGCACTGGATAAAAAACTAAAACGATAATTATCAAAAAAATACTGATGATGAAAAAAATGCTGACTGCCGCACTTATTTCCTGGAGTTGTTTTATAGCGCAGGCGCAAAACATTGGCCTGGGTACCTCATCACCCGACCCGTCTGCAGCATTGGATATGACCAGTAACAGTAAAGGTTTACTAATACCCAGGATGAATACGGCTTCGATGCTGTCAATTGCCAGCCCTGCAAAAGGATTGCTTGTCTATGATTCCCTTAAAAACCAGTTGATGGTCAATATGGGGACGGCTGCCAGGCCCGATTGGCAGAACATTGTTTCCGGCAGTGGTTGGGGCCTCACTGGCAATACGGCTACCGATACCACCGTAAACTTTATCGGCACCACAGATAACCAACCATTATTGTTCCGCGTCAACAACCAGTCCTCGGGAATGATCGATTCTATTACCGCCAATACTTACCTGGGATATGCTTCGGGCAGAAAAAGCTCCGGCGGCTTATCCAACACAGCATTTGGTTATAAATCAATGGAGCAAAATGCCACCGGAAGCTACAACACCGCCTTTGGCGTGCAAACACTTTCAGTCAATGCAAATGGGGGCTCCATCGGGAGCAAGAATACAGCTATCGGTCACCAGGCGCTGATGAATAACCTGGGAACCACAGGCAATACTGCAGTAGGTTACCAGGCTTTGTTTGACAATAGCAGTAATTTAAATACCGCCGTTGGTTACCAGGCAATGTACCATGGTGGCCAGGGAGCCAGTACTGCCGTGGGTGCTGAAGCATTGTATAGCGGTGGGGGCAACAGCAATACCGCCATCGGTGTTAGGGCGCTTTATGCCTGTGCTGCCACCGCCAGTTACAATACCGTCAGCGGGTTTGAAGCAATGATAAGTAATTACAGTGGCAGTTTCAATACCGGCAGCGGCTACCAGGTGATGCATGATAATTACTCAGGTCAATACAATACCGCGTATGGCAGCAGTTCACTATATGCCAATACCTACGGCAACCAGAATACCAGCATTGGATATAACAGCCTAAGCAAAACCATTGGATCAGACGGCAATACAGCCATTGGTTATAATGCAGGCGCCAGCTATAACAACGGGTATTATAATTGTTTTATTGGGTCTGAAACCGATGCGAATGGCCCGGGTTATTACAATACCATTGCACTGGGCCATGGCACTATTGTTACCGCTCCCAATATGATGCGGGTAGGAAACGGCTCTACGGCTTCTATCGGCGGGCCGGTGGGCTGGTCCACTATTTCTGATGGAAGGGTAAAGAAAAATATACAGGAAAACATTCCCGGCCTCGCTTTTATCAACAGGTTGCGGCCGGTTAGTTATAATATCGATGCAGCAGCCATCGATCGCATCGTTCAACCACCCATTAAGACAAATGTAGCTCGCAGAGAAATTAATACCTCCGAACAAATGCAAAGCAGCTACCAGGAAAAAGAAAAAATAGTCTATACCGGTTTTGTGGCACAGGAAGTCGAACAGTCAGCGAAGGCCATGAACTATGCATTCAGCGGCGTTGATGCCCCGCGCAATGATAAAGATCTGTATGGGCTGCGGTACAGTGACTTCGTCGTCCCGCTCGTTAAGGCAGTGCAGGAACTGTCTGCATCCAACGACCAGTTGACAAAAGACAATGAGCTGTTACGCAACCAGCAAAAGACAGCACAGCAGCGCATTGCCGCATTAAAAAAGCAACTACACTGATTTTTCCCTTTACGATGATTACTACAAATGAGGTTAAGAAACTACTTCCCAATACAAAACTTACTAAATATATAATCCAATCGATCCTCTGAAGTGATCTCCCCGGTGATCTCACCGAGATAGTGGAGGCAATGGCGGATGTCGAGCGCGAGAAGATCTCCGGGCAGGAGGTCGTCGAGGCCCTGGTGGATCGTTTGCAGTGAGCGGGCCACTTGTTGGAGCGCGTGATAGTGCCGGGCATTGGTGACGATGGTTCCTTCGGTAGCCGTATTGCCTTGCAGCACCTGGTCGACGAGCCGTTGTTTGAGAATGTCGATCTGTTTGTTTTGCTTCGCGGAAATGAAGATTGCATCGGGGATCCGGCTGAACTTGCGGCGGGCGGTGTCTTCGGCGGTGGCGGCGGCATTGGCAGTACCGGCTGCGCCGACTAGTGCATCCACCTTGTTGCCCACCCATAGAAAGCGTTTGCCTGACTGCGAGAGGCCCTCATCGGGAGAGGTCGACGCCGCGGCTCCCTCCAACTCCATCTTCCTTCCCACCACCTCCTCCACCTCATCCGCCACATCAAAGAGATAGACGACGATATCGGCCTGTTCCATTTTCTCCAGGGATTTCTCCATACCCATATTCTCGATCAGGTCGACGCTATGCCGGCGGATCCCGGCCGTATCGATCAGCCGAAATAAAATACCGTCTATATTCAGCGTCTCTTCGATCGTATCGCGGGTAGTGCCGGCGATCTCGCTGACGATGGCACGGTTCTCATTCAGCAGCGTATTGAGGAGCGTAGACTTACCGGCATTAGGTTTGCCGACGATCGCCACCTGCACGCCATTGCGGATCACATTGCCGAGCCGGAAGGACAGGAGCAGGGCCCCGGTCGTATCCTCGGCTTCCCGGATCAGCTGATAGAGCTGCGTCCGGTCGGCGAATTCCACGTCTTCCTGGGAGAAATCCAGTTCCAGTTCGATCAGGGCGGAGAAACTCAGCAATCGGACCCGCAGCTCCTGCAATGCCCTTGAGAAACCTCCCCGTATCGTATGCAAGGCCGTCCGGGCCGATGCGGCCGTATTGCTGGCGATCAGGTCGGCCACCGCTTCGGCCTGGGTCAGGTCCAGTTTGCCGTTGAGAAATGCCCGTTGGGTGAACTCTCCCGCCTTGGCCAGCCGGGCTCCCTGCCGCAAAAGGGCCTGTATCACCCGTTCCTGGACATAGGGGCTGCCGTGACAGGATATTTCTATCACATCTTCTCCGGTATAGGACCGGGGACCGCGGTATAGCGACAGCACCACTTCGTCCAGCGTCTCCTCCCCTTCTTTGAGCAGACCTACCTGCAGCGTGTGAGAGGATTGCTCCGCCAGACTTTTGGAAAGGAAAAGACCGTCGACAATACTCCAGCTCGCGGGACCGCTGATCCGGATCACCCCAATGGCGCCAATCCCCGGCGGAGTCGCCAGCGCCACGATCGTATCGTCCCATCCTTGCAATTTTCCCAACATTGCGCAAAGATAACACGCTGACAGCAATTCAGCGAGTCCGCTCCGTCCAGCTCGCAGCTACAAGCTGGCAGCTTGAAGATTTCCTATTAAGAAACTTAGTGCTTTAGCTAGCTTATCCCGGAACGTTGCCCTATTTTTACTACGATCTTCCAGTATTTTCGGAGATCCTTTTCTTTAAGCTCTACCCTACATAAAAAGACAGACCTATGCCGTTATACCTTATCGTATTCTCATTTTACTACATTGCCCTTTTACTATCCTGTTTTCTTATCGGCTGCCTGCTTGTCCGGAAAAGCTGGCCCCTGGAATATAAATTGCTGGTCGTATTGACCGGCCTGACTTCATTAGTCGAGACGATCGTATTTCTAAATGTGGCTCGCCGGATCGACAGTCGCTGGATGTATAGTTTTTTTGCTCCCGTGGAATGCGGCTTCATATTATATATATTATACAGCGCATCGGTGCATCCGGCCATTAAACGCCTGAATGCCATTTTGCTGGGTTTCCTGCCGATAAGCATTGGAATTGCTTATTATATGCATCCAGTCTTTACCAGGTTTAATGAGTCTGCCGGACTTTTTTACGATTTCTTAGAACTGATAGCCGCTTGTTCTTTTTTGACTGACGTTCTGCTGAATAAGTCGGATACCCCCCTGGGTCGTCAGCCTCTCTTCTGGATGGCGGCCGGCATACTCTTTTATTCCAGCCTATTCACGCTGCTGGATGCGTTAAGGACTTATATACCCAAAATACCGGTTCAGTATTTGACAATGTATAGCGTCATTGCCAATACGTTTATGTATACCGGCTTTATCGCCTGTTTTATCTGCCTTCGCCGGACAGACCGGTAAGGCTCGCCGGCTTGGGATGGCCCATAGGCCTGACAATAATTTCACCTTTTTTCAGTTCTTATACCCGGCGCCTTTCAAACTGAATCTTATGACAAGGGCTTTAAAAAATAGCTGGGTATCCCTCATGATCCTGCCGATCCTTTCGGTCCTGATCCTTCCGGCCCTCTTCGGCTGTCAAAAGAGCCATCCCGGCAGCAATGCCACTGGTTCCCAACGCAGTTATCGCATGGGGTTCCAAAGCTCAGCCCCGCGCTGGGACGACTACAACCTCTACATTCAATCCCTCAATATCTGGATCCAACGGGCCGATGCAGCCATTATCAGCGTCGAAGTACCCTGGGATTCCTTATTGAATGGACAGCCAGTCGAGGCTTATGTGCTGAACAATTACAAGGGGGTGGCTGATTTCTACCGTTCCAAAAATTTCAAATTGTGGGTGTATATCGATCCGGCGAATGGTCTCGACCGATCGGCAGACGCCGTCTCACTGGCGGCCCATAGCAAGAGCATCGCCCAAGCCGCCATGCAGCAGCTCTACCGGCGATATGTCGTCGTTATGGACAGTATTTTGCGGCCGGACCATCTGGGACTGGCGCTGGAGACCAATGTTATCCGCGACTCCTCACCAGACTCCATCTACCAGGGTATCCGGCAAGCCGCCAATGCCGCTGCCGGGGACGTTCGCAGCTTCGACAAAACCGTCCCCCTCAGCATCAGCGTACAAGTGGACTATGCCTGGGGCAATGGCAACGGCGTTTATCGGGGTATCACACAGGACTTTACCGACTTCCCCTTTATAGGAGAACTGGGGCTTTCCTCCTACCCCTATTTTGTCTTTGCCAATCCGCAAGCCATCCCGTTGAATTATTACTCTAAACTGACGGAAGGCCATTCCCTCCCCGTCTTTGTATCCGAAGGCGGCTGGACATCCGAGCCCATCCCCGGCTTCTCAGGCCAGCCGATCAACAGCAACCCGTCCACACAACAAAGCTATATCGCCCGACAAAGCCAACTGCTGGACAATGCACAGGCCACGGCCGTCTTCCAGCTCGCTTTTACCGATATCGACCTCTCCGCGGTGCCGCCCTCCGTCCCCTCCACCATTCAGTATTTTGCCTTTATCGGGCTCGTGGATGCCAATCTCCAGCCCAGGCCCTCCCTGGCAACCTGGGATAGCGTTTTCAAAAGGCCCCTGAAGCCCGGGAATTGAAGTACAGTCTCAACAGGCGAATACATTATATTTCAAAAAATCGCTTAGATAACTGATATTCAATTTTTTAGAATATAGTTATAGGTATACCTACAGAATACTTTATTTATCTAATTTCTATAATCATAACTATAACTTTAATATATTTTCGGAATAGCTATAGCTACAATTACAATGATTTTGCCAAATACGATATTAAGGACCACCTACATTGATCAGATTAAGCCTTTTGTAAGAAAAAGTTTAATCAAGGTATTATCCAGTCAGCGCTGAGCGCCAACGCACACCCCTTGTTTCAAAACCGGACAGTCCGGCCGTCCCGAAACAATCACAACATATTTATTATCAATATCTTGAGAATCCGGCATTTTATTGGGGGCCAATAAATGGTTTTCGGGTCGTCCGGTCATCAAACCAATGAGCTAAACAATTCCCATGATAAAGAACTATTTCATCATCGCCTGGCGTAACCTGGCGAAAAACAAAATCTTCTCCTTCATCAATATCCTGGGGCTCACCATCGGCATCACCGTCTGCCTCCTGATCTACCTGTTCATTCTCAATGAATTCAGCTTCGATCAATTCCATGCGCAGAAGAAAAATATCTATCGCGTCATGCGGGGTTTTGAAGCCGGCAAAGAGAAGGCTCCCTACCTCTCCGGCCCCTATGCCCCTGCCCTATTAAATGACTTCCCCGAGGAAATTACAAAAGCTATCCGGGTATTTCCCAACAATGGACTAATCTCCGTGGGGGGCTCCGGCAGTGTGAGCGCCCCGGGTGGTGCAGCAACCAGGGCTTTCAATGAGAAAAAAATCGTGCTGGCAGACGCCGGCTTTTTCAGTTTCTTTTCCTTCCCCCTGGTAAAGGGTAACCCGGCCACGGTACTGAATGACCCGGGCAACGCCGTCTTGACGGAGAGTACCGCTAAAAAATATTTCGGCAGCGAGGATCCGATGGGTAAGATCATTCAACTGGACAAGAGCCGGCAGTTCAAAGTGGCGGGCATAGCTAAAGATATCCCTTCGAACTCCCATCTGGACTTTGACCTGGTACTGCCGCTTGCGATCTACGCCAACGAGGACTGGTTCAAAGCATGGATCGACAACAACTTCTTTACCTATGTTAAGCTGGACGAGCATGTCAACAAGGCCCGGCTGGAGCAGCGCTTCCCAGCCTTCATCGATAAATACATGGGTAAAGAGCTTGCCCGTTACGGCATACACTTCGATCTGGTCCTTACGCCCTTAACGGAGATCTATTTTGAAGACGCCTCAGAATTCGACAACGTCCGGCACGGCGATAAAAAAGTAGTCTATATTTTCCTCTCCATTGCCGTGCTCATCCTGCTCATCGCCTGCATCAACTTCATGAACCTCTCCACCATCCGTGCCGTAGAGCGTTCCAAAGAAGTGGGCCTGCGAAAAGTGATGGGCGCCCTGCGGCCGCACCTGATCAGCCAGTTCATCGGCGAATCCATCTTATTGACCCTCATTTCCTGCCTGCTCTCCCTCAGCCTCCTGCAATTGCTGATGCCCTTCTACAACAACATTCTGGGCTATACGCTGACGGTATCCTGGAACAAAGCTCCTATTTATCTTTTCCTGCTGGGAGTGATCCTCGTCGTCGGGTTCCTGGCCGGAAGCTACCCCGCCCTGGTGCTCTCCGCCTTCTCCCCCATCCAGGCATTGAAAGGCAAACTGCAGTTGGGCAAGAGCGGTTCCCTGTTCCGGCAAAGCCTGGTGGTGGTGCAGTTCAGCATTTCTGTTTTCCTTATCATCGGCACGATCATTATCATGAACCAGCTCAGCTATGTCAGGAACAAGCAACTGGGTTATGATCAGCAACAGGCTGTCGTCGTACCGATCGATAATAACGATATTTATAATCATCGCTATACTTTCAAAAATGAATTGCAAAGCAATCCTACTATAGCCTCGGTATCCATCATGTCCGGAGAGCCGGGAGGAGGTTTCTTTGACAGGCAGTCTTTTGAGATAGAAGGCCAGCCTGCTATACGAACGTTCAGGTCTGAGTTCACCGATTTTGAATATGTCAAAACATTAGGCCTGACCATCATCGCCGGAAGAGATTTTTCGGCGTTATATGCGACAGACACCACCGGAGCTGCCCTGATCAACCGTACCGCTGCGACCAAGCTGGGATTCACCCCGGAGCAGGCGATCGGAAAATGGATCAGGAACACGGTACGGGACCAATCCAGGCGCCGAATCGTAGGCGTGGTGGAAGACTTTAACTTCCTCTCCCTGAAAGAAAAAATGGATGGTCTGGTCATCGCTCCCAATGAGGACCGGAGGGTAGCTGTCATAAAATTAAAAACCGGCAACATCCCCACGGCCCTGGCAGCCATCAAAGCCGCCTATGCCCAGGCTGCGCCGGTCTATCCCTTGCAATACGGTTTCCTGGACCAGAAATTCGACGAACTTTACAAAAAAGATATCCGGCAACAGACCATCCTGGCCATCTTCTCGGGCCTGGCTATCTTCATCGCCTGTCTCGGTCTCTTCGGTCTGGCCTCCTTTACCGCTACCAAGCGTCTCAAAGAGATCGGGGTAAGAAAGGTCCTGGGCTCCTCTACCCAAGGCATCGTGCTGCTACTGTCAAAAGACCTGCTCAAACCCGTCCTCGTCGCAACGGCCATCGCCATACCGGTCGGCTATACTGTCATGAACCACTGGCTGGAGAATTTCGCCTACCATGAGCCCCTGCATTGGTGGGTGTTCGCGCTGGCTGCCGCCCTCACTATCGCCATTGCCCTGGTGACCGTCAGCATTAAGGCCATCCGAGCGGCCCTGGCGAACCCTGTAAAGAGTTTGAAGGCGGAGTAAAACGCGGAGTAAAACCCCGAAGGGGTTATTGCCCCTCCAATCGGAACGTGATCGGTTGTTTCTTATACGACTTCACCTGGCGGCCGTTCTGGACAGCCGGCGTCCACTTCCCGCTCTTTTTGATGACCCGTACGGCTTCTTCGCGAAGACCGCCCTGTTCGGGTCCGCTGACTGCCTGTACGTCGCTCACGTTGCCGTCCTTGTCTACGATGAACTGTACCGTTACGACACCTTGTATCTCGTTGTTCTGGGCTTCATCGGGATACCGGAAGTTCTTGTTCAGGTAACGCTTCCAGGCCTCCATGCCGCCGGGATAGAAGGATTCCTGCTCGACCTTGATAAAGGTCTTGTCATAATCCTCCTCTGGCCGCTTCGGCGCCTCTACCACGCCCGTGCCGGCATCCGGTGCGGGAGGAGTGAGGCCGTCATCTTTGGCTCCTTGCGTGTTTACCGTACCGATCCGGGTATCGTCTAACTTATCATTTTCCGGCGGCTTCTCATCCGGTTTTACGTCCTTATCCGGCACCACCCTGGGCGGGGTGAACTGCGTCATTGCTACTGCCGGTGGAGGGGGCAATACGGGAGGTGGCGGAGGGGGTGGGGGTGGATCTTCCCTGACGGCTTGCACGAGGGTCACGCTGTCGGAGATCAGCATCGCCACTTTCTTATTCCCATTATTCTGACTGGAAACGATATAGGCAGTGCATACCAGGACGATCACTCCACCGGTCGTGATCAGGGCCTTGGTAAAACGCCGGTTGTAAGTTTTGCGCAGATCGTAGGCGCCATATTCTTTATTCTTGCCTTCGAAGAGGATATCGAGGATATCCGCATTCAATATTTTGCTGGAATCCATAACGAATGGTTTAGCTGCTGAATAAATAGAGATGTTTCGTTGGAGCGGGATCCTCGCTCCTTTTGGAAGTTGCGCGCGCGGTGGTCTATTATAAAGACGCCATTGGAGACGGATTCCATAGAATCTGCGCAACTATTTTAGCGTATGTCCCATATCGTTATTTGGCGCAATAAAAAAAACCCCTCCATCACCGGAGGGGATTCAAATTTATTTCCTTACTCCCCTTTAGGGGGTTGGGGGTCAGAGCTTACTGAGCTTCCAGCTTAAATACGATCGGCTGTTTCTTGTAAGATTTCACCTGACGACCGTTCTGTACGGCGGGTGTCCACTTACCGCTCTTCTTGATTACACGGACCGCTTCGTCGCGGAGACCGCCTTCAGTAGGACCGCTGATCGCCTGTACATCACTCACATTCCCTTCCTTGTCCACAATGAACTGTACCACGATGGTACCCTGGACCTCATTATTTACGGCTTCGTCGGGGTAACGGAAGTTCTTGTTCAGGTAACGCTGCCAGGCGGCTGTTCCACCAGGATATTCAGACTCGATTTCAACTTTGGTAAAAGTCTTGTCATAATCTTCATCATCCTTCTTAGGAGCTTCTACCACACCCTTGCCGGCATCGGATACGGGAGGAGCAGTGATCCCTTCGTCTTTCACACCTTCCTGGTTCACGGTACCGATCTTGGTATCTTCCAGCTTTTCCTGTTCTGGCGGCTTTTCTTCTTCCTTCACCTGATCATCCTTAACGATCTTGGGAGGGGTGAATTTTGCCATTTCGACCTTCGGCGGCTCCACTTTGGGAGGCGGCGGAGGAGGCGGCTCATTTTTCTTTTCTTCCTTAACTTCTTCCAGCTGCACGTCCTGTACGACTACGGCCTTCTTGTCGCCCCCTCCTCCCAGATTTGATACGAAGTACCAAAGGAATAAGAGAAGGATGACTGCCGCCGTAACCATCAGGGACCTGATCAGGCGCCTGTTATAGGTTTTACGTAAGTCATAAGCGCCGTACTCCTTATTTCGACCCTCAAAGATGATATCAAGGACATCGGCGGTTAATATTTTGTTTACTTCCATTGTGAATGGTTTTTGTTGGAGTGGACCCAAGGCCCACCACCTATTAGATTCCTACCGGGCAGGATTCCATAAGGAATTACCCGGTTTATTTTATTCCGTTCGCCTGTTCCGTCAGGGTCACGATCTTGTACTCATCAGGCGTAATATCCACAAGGGCAAAGCGCTTAACATCATCGATTTTCATCTCGTCCAGCATATCTACCGTATTCTTATACGTAGCGTCCTGCGTAGGCTTGATGATCACCATGAAGTCCTTAGGGTCCGTTCTCTTCTTTTTATCCAGGATCACATCCCGGATACCTTTGAAGTTGGCGCTTTGGATCTTTGTCGGATCTAATCCCTCATAATAAAAAACCTGGTTATTTTTCGCGGGCATCACGGTCAGGGCCGCAGACTCCTTCAGCTTATTCTGCTCATCCGGCTTATCGGTATCCTTGGGCAGGTTCAGCTTCATCGCCGTCGGCTGACTCATGGTCGTAGTGAAAATGAAGAAAGTGATCAGGAGAAATCCCAGGTCCACCATGGGCGTAAGATCCACACGGGTAGACTGCTTTTTCGACTTCTTGACGCCGGGGCCCTTCTTTTTATGACCACCGCCCGATGTATCCATTTCTGCCATAAAATAGCTTTTTTTAAAGTTACTAATTAAATTTCTTTATTCAGAGCTCTTACTACCTGATTTCTGCTGGGCATTGTAGAGTTCAGTACCTACAGGAGCACCAACAGGATTGGTAACCATCTGGAACTTCAACTGGTCATTTTTCTTAAAAGCTATTATCACACCCTGAAAAGACGGATATTTGGATGCATCATCCCCCTTAACCAATAAGTTCATTTTCGCCCCCTGGAAAGCGCCGACAGCGGCACGAACCCAGTCAACCAATTCATTATCAGTGCTATCCTTAACCGGAATCCCGGGCATTGCATACCCTTTCAGGTCTGCCGGGTTTTTATCCAGCAAGGCTTTCAGCTGGGTGAACGGCACCCCGATATAGGCGGTGGGATTGGTAGAGAAATTCTTCTTTTCCGCATCCGTCAGGCCGAGGTTCTTGGCTGTATTCACCGCATCGATGATATCCTTCTTTTCGGAAGTATTCCCATCGGAAACGGAGAAATATACTTTAGCATCCTTGTCGATCGTTATCAGCACCACGTTCTTATCCGGAGCTACCTTGGAAGATACGGAGTTGGGGGTTGTTACCGTCAACGCCTCCGGCGGCTTGAACTTGGTCGCCAATATGAAGAACGACAGCAATAGAAATGCCACATCACACATCGCCGTCATGTCGATGGACGTGCTTTTACGCGGTATTTTGGCTCTAGGCATTTTTCAATAATTTAAAATAAATCACATTTGAGAAAAGAGCGATCTTATATTCTAAGATGCATCCGGGCCGGGATTCCATAAAAAAGGATGGAATTGCCCTCCCTCCCTTATTTGTACAGGGATGCAAAGCTCTGCGTCAGCGTAAAGCCGCTCTCGTCAATACCGTAAGTGATACCATCGATCTTGGTAGTGAAGATGTTGTACATGATGATGGAAACCGCAGACGTACCGATACCCAGGGCCGTATTGTACAGGGCCTCGGAAATACCCTGAGAAAGGCGCTGTGCTGCTTCGCCGCCACCGCTGTCACCTAATGCGGAGAACGATTTGATCATCCCGATTACCGTTCCGAGCAGTCCCATCAGGGTAGCTACCGATGCGATCGTGGACAGGAATACCAGGTTCTTTTCCAGCATGGGCAGTTCCAGGGAAGTAGCTTCTTCCACTTCTTTCTGGATCGCCAGTACTTTCTGTTCGGTATCCAGCTCGGTGCTCGTGATCATTTCTTTGTATTTGCGCAGACCGGCTTTCATTACATTGCCTACGCTGCCCTTCTGCCTGTCGCACTCTGCGATAGCAGCATCGACGTTCTTATTGGCCAGGTGGTACTGCACCTTGCGAATGAACTCAGCGATATTGCCGTTACCGGTTGCTTTGCTTATAGTGAGGAAGCGCTCGATTACGAATGTCAGTACGGTCAGGAAAGCGCCGATCAGGATCGGAACGATGATCCCTCCAAGGTACATACGGGAAAGATTGGTTTTAGGACCTACCTGTTCTGGCCAGAAACCGCCATTGGCATCCGGTTTGGTGAAATTGGAATCTGCTCCGATCAGAAACCTCCAGATCAGATAGCCTGCAATAACACACACCAACGGTGCGACCCATGAAATACTATTTCCCTTCCTCTTCGGTTGTACAGATGTAGAGCTTTTAGCTGCAGTCGCTGCAGTCGGTTTTGTCAATTCAGCCATGATCGTTTGTTTTTAGTGTTTGTAAAAAAATTGAAGTATGTAATAGAAAATGATTGTACAATTCTAAGGAAAAAAGCTTTTCAATAGACGAAATTGGATAACTAAAATTTTCAGGTGTCACAAGATAAGGAATTTCTTCAATGTACAAACTTCAAATTCCCAATGCGAGAAGAGCCCTCCAATAGCCCGCCACGACACATTTGCAGGCCCCATGAAGATTGTACAGGACTAAGTTAATTCCCGGATCTCGTTCGGATATAGCCGGATTTTTGTCCGCATAGCAATTCATCACTCATACCGTAAGGCCTCTATCGGATTGAGACGGGATGCTTTGAAAGAGGGGTAGAGGCCGGCCAGCAATCCGACCAGCGAGCAGAGAAACACCCCCAACCCCACCCATAGCCAGGGAAGGACGAACCCGGTGCTCAGGACCAACGAGAAAACGTTGCCTACAATGATCCCCAGCACAACGCCAAAAGCCGCCCCTATCAGGCTGATCAGGATCGACTCGAAGAGGAACTGCTGCCTTACATTGCGCTGCCGTCCCCCGATCGCCTTGATCAGACCGATCTCCTTGGTCCGCTCCGTCACCGACACCAGCATGATATTCATCAGCCCCACCGCCGCACCGATCAGCGTGATCACCCCGATCAGCACGGCGCTGATGGTTATCAGGCTCAGGTTGCTCATCAGCATGGCTACGGCGCTATCGCTCTTGTCAATGAAAAAATTATTGTCCTCCATCACCGACAGCTGTCGGATCGGCCGCAAAATCCCTTCCGCCTGATCGATCGCTCCGTCTATCGACCGCACATCCGCGACCTTTACCTGGATGGAGAAAGAGGCATTGGGATTGGAATTGAAAAACCGGCGTACATTCCTATAGGAAGTGATGATCGTCTTGTCCCAGCTCATTCCGAACGTCGAGCCCTTCGACTCCAGGACCCCCACCACCCGGTAGGGCAGGTTATTCACCCGGATGATCTTTTCCACAGGGGTTTCGGGGTCTGTGCCGAAGAACTTCTCCGCCAGCTCGCTTCCGATGAGACAGACATTCCGGCCGGACTCTACGTCCAGCACATTTAAATTCCGTCCGGCGGCCAGCGAATACCCGTTCAGCTCCACATAGTTCTCGTCGCCGCCGTATACCCGGACATTCGGATTGGTCTTTTTGTCCCCCAGGGATATCACCGCATCATTCACCCCGCTGGTCGTGATCCCTATTTTCCCGGGATATTGAAACCGTTCTTTGAAAGTCTCCGCCTGCAGCCTGGTAATGGGCTTTCCCGTGCTGGATTTGCGGACCGTGCGCTCCCCCTTTTTCTTCTTCTTCACGTCCGATCCGCCGTCAAATCCCATCCGCCATTCCCGGTAATGAATGGTAAAGCCGTTGGCCCCCATCGCGGAAAAGCTCTCGGTAAACTTCTGCTTCATGGCGTCAATGGCCGTATTGATCCCCACCAGGGCCATGATCCCGAAGGCAATGATAGCTACCGTAATGCCGGTGCGTACTTTATTGCTCCTCACCGTACGAAAGGCAAGGGCCAGCGTGTCTTGGATCTTCATGGTTCAGTCAATCGCCGGGAATGGTCCCAGGCTTCGGACGTAAGTTACTGAAATAGCTTATAGCTGCAAGCTGTCCCTGGCAAGTTCTTTTTTTAACCAGCGCCGGGCTGAAGGGATGGATTTGAAGGCTGGGAATAGGGTGGGCTCCGGTGAGGCCCCTACCAGGTATAAATCATGGAATACAGCTTGCCGATCAGCGCCTCCGGGAATACCCCCAGGAGCAGGATCAGCGCCGCTACCAGCACCAGCAGCCCCCGGAAAGCGGGTCCCTGGTCCAGGGTCTGGGCATCCCCTTCCTTAAAGTACATAGCCTGGATAACGCGGAAATAGTAATAAACGCTGACCGCGGCGCAGAGGACGGCAAAGATCACCAGCCAGAGGAACTTGCCGGTGGCGATCACCGACGACAGCATATAATATTTGGCAAAGAAGCCGGCCGTCAGCGGAATGCCCGACAGCGACAGCAAAAAGATCGTACAGGTAGCGGCCAGGACGGGGTGGTGTTTCGCCAGCCCGTTGAAGCCTTCGAAGGTATAATCCTTCATTTTGATGAGGATGGCGAAGATCCCGATCGTAGCCAGGCTATAGGCGGCCGCGTAGAGGATGATCCCCTCCCTGGCGATCCCATTCAGGGACAGCAGGGCCAGCAGCATGAATCCGGCCTGTGCGATCGAGGAATAAGCCAGCATCCTTTTGACGCTCTGTTGGAAAACCGCCGTCAGGTTGCCGATAAACAGGGTCGCGGCGGTGATGATGGCCACGAATAATTGCCATTTGGGCTGACTATCGCCGAAGCCCTCGTCAAAAAGCCTTATGAAACCGATAAAGATCGCCGCTTTGACGATCGTCGCCATAAAGGAGGTGAAGACAGTCGGCGCCCCGTCGTATACGTCAGGGGTCCAGAAATGGAAGGGCGCCGCGGACACTTTAAAGCCTATGGACACCAGTAGCAGCAGGATCCCCGAGATGAACAGGGGGGATAGCGCGGCTTTACCCACCCCCAGGTCGTCGATAAAGAAGGTGCCGTTCTGGCTGGCCCCATACAAAAAGGCGATCCCCAACAGCATAACTCCGGTGGAGAAGGACCCCATCAGGAAATATTTAAGCGCCGCCTCATTGCTCTTCAGGTTCCGCTTGTCAGCTCCCGTGAGGATATACAGGGGGATCGAAATGATCTCGATCCCGAGGAATAACATTAATAAGGTATTGAAGGTCGTCACCAGGCAAACCCCGCAGAGCACAAAAAAGATCAATGCGAAAAACTCCGCCGTATTCACCCCCACCTTTTCGATGTCCCGGCCGGATAAAAGGAAATAGAGCAGCGAGCTTCCAAAGACAATACAGTTGGCGAGGAGCCCGAAAGTATCGAAAAACAACATTTTGTGACTGTCGATCGCGAACAAATGATGCCCCGTCATGTCCAGCCAGTTGACGCCCAGCAGCAGCACAAGGCCGATGATGGCGGTAATTCTGATCGTGGACTTTTTGTCGGTGACAATGCCACTGAACATCATGACGATTCCCCAAAGTGCCGAAATAATGATTGCGTTCATATCTTCTATTGATGATCTTTCTCGGTCTGTAATTTATTTATTACTATAAGTCATTTTCGTAAGGATCGTCTCCACCGTATCTTTTGTAAGATCCAGCACGGGCTTGGGATAAATACCCACCACCAGGATCAGGGCGACGATGGCCGCCAGCACCCATTTCTCGTTCAACCGGATATCGGTCCCTTTTTCCGTCAGCGCATTGGTATTGCCGAAGAAGACACGCTGGATCATATTCAGCGTATAGACCGCCGAAAGGATGATGCTGAGTCCCGCCACGACCGTGAACACCACATTATAGGTGGTGGCCGTGGAGCTGAAGACGCCGCTGAACAGCAGGAACTCCCCGATAAAGGCATTGGTCAGGGGCAGGGCCACGTTGGCCAGGGCCACGATCACCAGCAGGATGGCCAGGGTAGGCGCTTTCTGCGCGAGGCCGCCCAGCTCGGAGATCTTACGGGTATGGAACTGACGCTCGATCAGATCGATCACGATCCACATTCCGATAATATTGATACCGTGGTTGAACATTTGGATCATCACTCCCTGCAGTCCCGTCGTCGTGGTGGCGAAGATCGCCAGGCACATCAGTCCGATATGCGCAATGGAGGAATAGGCCACCAGCCGTTTCAGGTCGTCCTGCCGGATCGCGACCAGCGAGGCATAGATCATCCCGATGATACAGAGCGCGGAGGCGGTATCGCCCCAGGCCCAGGTACCGGCGGGCAGCACGGGGGCCAGCCAGCGGATGATCCCGAAAAGCCCCATTTTCACCATGATGCCGCTGAGCACCATGGTCGTAGCGGTAGGTGACTGCTCATACGCATCGGGCTGCCAGGTATGCAGGGGCCAGATGGGCATCTTGATGGCAAACGCGATAAAGAAGAGCCAGAAAAGCCACATCTGGTCCTGGACTTTCAGTCCGGGCCCGGAGTGCAGCGCATAAAAAGATTTTATGGAGAAGGAATGATCCGCCGTATGGCTATACAGGTAAATGATGCCTACCAGCATCAGCAGCGAACCAATGAATGTATAGATGAAGAATTTAAAGGTAGCCGCGATCCTCTTCTCCCCACCCCAGATCGAGCAAAGGAAATAAACCGGGATCAGCGCCAGCTCCCAGAAGAAATAAAATAACAGGGCGTCCATGGCCAGGAACACGCCCATCAGACCGGCCTGGGACAGCAGCATCAGCGCATAAAAGTTCCAGGCTTTCTTGTACTCATCCCGCCAGGTGGCGATGAAAATAATAGGAAAGCTGATGGCTGTCAGCAGACAGAGGATCTGTCCCATGCCGTCCAGCCCTACGGCAAAACGACTTCCCAGGGAGGGAAGCCAGGCCACATCCGCCTGCAGCAGTTCGCTCCCTTTCGGAAGGGACAGCCCCCAGAGCGAAATGACCAGCGTCACCAGCGAAGCGAACAGGGACCAGCCCCGGGCGCTCTTCTCATTCTTCATAAAGAATCCGGCCAGACCGCTCACCAAAGGAATTACTATCAGTAGAACAGGGATCATGATATCTATTATTATTTCTATTTCTTTACGAACAATTCCACCAGGAACAGGACCAGTATCCCGATCACCATGAGCAGGATATAGCCTCCCACCAGCCCGCTCTGCAGCAGGCGTATCTGCCGGCTGCCATACTGCACCAGTCTCCCTACCCCATTGACGATCCCGTCGATGACCGAACGCTCGATGAATCCGGAAAAGAATTTAGCCAGGGCGTCCAGGGGTTTCACGATGAGGGCGTCATAGATCTCATCCACATACCATTTGTTGGCCAGCACTTTGGCAAAGCCGGTCGGCTCTTCCAGCTGCGGCTTGCTGCTGAAGCGGAAGACGGCCGACAGGGTCCCGATCAGGGCCACGGCCACCGAAATACCCATCAGGGCCCATTCCATACTGGCATGTCCTTCCGTAGCCGCCTTCTTCGCCATGACGGCGGGCAGGTGTTCCGATCCGGCAAAGACGGGTTCCAGGAAATGCTCCAGCCAATGTGCATGCGGAGCGAAGATCTCCGGGATACCCAGGAAACCGGCCGTCGCGGCCAGCAGGGCCAGCACGATCAGCGGGATGGTCATCGCGGACGGGCTCTCGTGCAGGTGGTGAGAGCTACGCTCGTGACCTTCGTCCCGTCCTCCGATTCCGGACGGAACTCGGTCATAATCGATGGTTCCTCTGAACTGCCCCATAAAGGTGGTCGCATAGAGCCGGAACATATAAAAGGCTGTCAGCAGGGCCGTGAATACACCTATAATATAATAGACCGGGCTTTTGCTATAAGCAGCGGCCAGGATCTCATCCTTGGAGAAAAAGCCCGAAAAAGGCGGGATACCTGCAATGGCGATACATCCGATCAGGAAAGTCAGGTGGGTGACCGTCATATACCTGCGGAGCCCCCCCATTTTACGAATGTCCTGTTCCCCGCCCATGGCATGGATCACCGAGCCGGCGCAGAGGAACAGCAGGGCTTTGAAGAAGGCGTGGGTCATCACATGGAAGACCGCGCCCGTATACGCCCCCGCACCCAGGCCCAGGAACATATAGCCGAGCTGGCTGACGGTGGAATAAGCCAGCACTTTCTTGATATCGTTTTGCCGCAGGGCGATCGTCGCGGCGAATAAGGCCGTCGCCAGCCCGATCACCGCCACCACGGTCTGGGTGGTTGGCGCCAGGGAATACAGGATATTGCTGCGCGCGATCATATAGATCCCGGCCGTCACCATCGTCGCCGCATGGATCAGGGCCGATACGGGCGTGGGACCCGCCATCGCGTCCGGCAGCCAGGTATAGAGGGGGATCTGGGCCGATTTACCGGTCGCCCCCACAAACAATAATAAAGTGATGCCGGTCAGCGCGGCGACCTTGGTGCCGGGGGCCTTGTCGAAGACTTCGGCGAAGGTGACGGAGCCGAACTGGTTGATCATCCAGAAGATTGCAATGAGGAAACCAAGGTCGCCTATACGATTCATGATGAAGGCTTTTTTGGCGGCATTGCCGTAGTCGAGATTCTTGAACCAGTAGCCGATCAACAGGTAGGAGCAAAGCCCCACGCCTTCCCATCCGATGAACAGGATCACATAGTTAGCGCCCAGCACCAGCAGCAGCATGGAGAAGACGAAGAGGTTCAGATAGGCGAAGTAACGGGCATAATGCGGGGCCTCTTCCTCGTGCATATAGGCCGTGGAATACATGTGGATGAGGAAGCCTACGCCGGTAATGATCAGCAGGAACAGGCTGGACAGCTGATCCACCTGGAAGGCGAACGGGATATGCAGCTTCCCTACGCTGATAAAGTCGAATAATGATACGATCACCGGCTCGAAGCCTTCTTGCCGCACCTGCCCGAAGATCAGCAGGCTCAGGATGAACGCCGCCAGCAGGACGCCGCATCCGACCAGTCCGGTCAATGATTTTGATAAACTATTCCGAAATAAGCCATTGATCAGGAATCCGGCCAGGGGCAGGACAGGGACCAACCAAACCAAGTTTATAATATTATTCATATATCCATTTGAATCCTCCCATCTCCCCTTTCTCCGCCCCCTTTAGGGGGCAGGGGGTCGGGGGCGGGGGTTAATGTTTCAATCTATTCAGGAAATTCACGTCTATCGAATGCGTATTGCGGTACATCATCACGATAATGGCCAGTCCCACGCTCACTTCCGCAGCAGCCACCACCATGATAAAGAAAACGAAGAGCTGCCCGTCGATCCCCGCATTGGGGTTTGTCAATGCCAGCGCGTGGTGGTGCATCTTGGAGAACGCAACCAGCAACAAGTTCACCGCATTCAACATCAGCTCTATGCACATGAAAATAATGATCGCGTTACGCCGGGTGAGCACGCCGGCTACCCCGATACAGAACAACGCTACTGACAGAAATATATAATAGTTTATTGGCATACCCCAAACCCCTAAAGGGGCTTATTTATTTATAAGTGAACAATTAATTTCATTTAATCCTTCTTTCCGATTACTACGACCCCTACCATGGCGCTGAGGAACAGCACGCTGCTGATCTCGAACGGCACGACATATTCCTGGAACAGCACCAGTCCCAGGTTGTGAATCAAACCGATGCTGCCGGTATTCATCTCCGCCAGCTGGTTCTTCATATCCGCATTCTTCAGCGCCGCTACCAGCACCAGCAGCAGCGAACCGCCCGCTATCACCCCCGCGATCTTCAGCCATTTATTCTTCTGGGGCTCCGTATCCGCGTTCAGGTTCATCAGCATGAACACGAACAGGAACAGCACCATGATAGCGCCGGCATAGACAATCAGGTTCACGATGGCGAGGAACTGTGCATTTAACAATATATAGTGTCCGGAGATAGAAAAAAAGACGAGGATCAACCAAAGTACGCTGTGGACAGGATTCTTGCTGACCACCACCAGGATTGCGCTGAGAAGCGCCAGTATGCTTAAAGACCAAAAGAGAATTTGCGTAATGTGCATCGTTTAGCAGTTGTTTATTATTATGTTCGACCTAGACCTTACCCCTGTCTTCCCTTGCCTTGGCGTATTCGTCGGGCTGGGTGACGGGGTTGGGGATCAGCAGGTTTTCCTTCCCGTAGATAAAGCTCTTGCGGGTATAGTTCGAAGGAGTAAAGGTCTCCGATAAATAGATGGCGTCCTTGGGACAGGCTTCTTCACACAGGCCGCAGAAGATGCAGCGCAGCATATTGATCTCGTATTTAGCCGCATATTTTTCCTCCCGGTACAGCTTCTCTTCTCCGGGGAGGCGTTCGGCCCCTTCCATGGTGATGGCTTCGGCAGGGCAGGCTACGGCGCAGAGACCGCAGGCGGTACAGCGTTCGCGGCCTTCTTCATCCCGGTTGAGCACATGCAGTCCGCGGAATACCGGGCTGAAAGGCCGGGTCTTTTCGGGATAGTTCACTGTCGGCCGCTTGTGGAACATATGTCCGAAGGTGATGGCCATACCTTTGGCGATCGCCGGCAGGTACATGCGTTCCCACATGGTCATGGGCTTCCGTTCTACTGTTTTCGACCTGCTTGTTAATGATTGCATAATCAATCTTTTAGCTTTTCGCTTCCGCAAAAATATTTTTATCAAATCAACTTTCCAACTATTTTCAGTCGCCGGCCGCCGATGTCGGCCAGCTCCGGCCTAAAAATGCCAGTGATTCTGGCGCAGCAGGATAATAAATCCCGTTGCCAGCATATTGAGCAGCGACAGGGGTATCAATACCTTCCAGCCGAGATCCATCAGCTGATCATACCGGAAGCGGGGGATCGTCCACCGCACCCACATGAAGAAGAAGATAAAGCATACCACTTTCAGAAAGAGGCTTACCGCCTGCAGGATGGCCACAGGGTTCTGCCCGATCCGGTGTACCAGCTCCGCGTCATTCACGAACGGGATATCGAATCCGCCGAAGTACAGGGTCGCCATGACCGCGCTGCTGATAAAGACATTGATATATTCAGAGAACAGATAAAATCCCAGTTTCATGGAGGAATATTCCAGGTGGAAGCCCATGTTCAATTCGCTATCCGCTTCGGAAAGGTCGAAAGGGGTTCGGTTACATTCCGCAAAGGCACACACCAGGAAGATCAGGAAGCCCAGGGGCTGATAGAGTATATAGTAGTGGCCAAGCTGCTGCTGTGCGACGATGGTCTTAAGGCTCAGGCTGCCGGTGATCATCAGCAGGGCGATGATGGCAAGGCCCATGGCCAGTTCGTAGGAGATGATCTGCGAGGCGCCCCGGATAGCAGCCAGCAGCGAGAATTTGTTATTGGAGGCCCATCCGCCGATCATCACCCCATAAACGCCCATGCTCACAACCCCGAAGATATAGAGGATACCGATATTGATATCCGCGATCTGCATGGAGATAGTACGGCCGAACAGCTCGAAATGACTGCTCCAGGGAACGACGGCGCTGGTCATCATCGCCGTCAGCATCGCCAGTCCCGGTCCCAGCACGAATAACAGCCTGTTGGAAGAAGCGGGGATGATCTCTTCTTTCATGAAGAGCTTGAGCCCGTCAGCCAGCGGTTGCAGCAGCCCGAAGGGTCCGGCGCGGCTGGGTCCCCGGCGATCCTGCATAAATGCCGCCACCTTGCGTTCCGCATAGGTCTCATACATGGCGATCAGCAGCGATAAGCTGATGATTATAAGTATTAACACCGCCTTCTCGATCAGTAAAGCCCACTCAATGGCTAGTAACATTGGATGCATTCTTCGTTATTTAGTCGTCAGTTTCTTTTCGTTTTGGGTCACCGGTTCGCCGCCGTCCCCTATCGGGGCTTATGCGTTGGGAAATCAGTCGAATGCGATGGCCGTTCGAGCTTTGACAAGTCCACACTCGGCATATTCACCTCACTCACCGTATGGATATCCATCAATAACCTTGGTTTGCGTCCATCCAGCACGTCATACAACACCTCTTGTGGTTTCACCGTGCCGACATAATGCCCCTGGGAAATAACGGAATGACGATCGATCTTCGTCGGTCCTTCGATCTCCCAGTCGCTGGTCTGTTTCTTTTCAAAGCGGCATTCATTACAGATCCAGTCTTCCACTTCCCCCCACTGGTCCTTCCGGGCCGTCACGCGGAAGACTTCATCGCCGCGGTACCACAGGGTCACTTTCCCGTTACATTTCTCGTGGCTGCAGTTGCGATGGGCATCCACCGGTTTCAGGAACCAGACCCTGTTCTTGAAGCGGAAGGTCTTGTCGGTCAGCGCGCCGACCGGACAGACGTCGATAATATTGCCTATGAAGTCGTTATCCAGTGATTTCTGGATATAGGTAGCGATCTCGGAATGATCTCCCCGGTCCAGAACCCCATGTACCCGTTTTTCCGTCAGCTGATCGGCCGTGAACACACAGCGATAGCAGAGGATACAGCGGGTCATGTGCAGCTGGATATAGGGGCCCAGGTCATGCTTCTCGAAGGTGCGGCGCTGGAATTCGTAGCGGGTGCCTTCTTTACCGTGCTCGTAGCTGAGATCCTGCAGGCTACATTCGCCGGCCTGGTCGCAGATCGGGCAGTCCAGGGGATGGTTGATCAGGAGAAATTCCACGATGCCGTTGCGGGCGTCGATCACTTTTTCGCTGGTGATATTCTTCACCACCATCCCGTCCATGACATTGGTACGGCAGCTGGCTATCAGCTTGGGCATCGGCCTCGGGTCGGCCGTAGAGCCGGCCGCGACTTCAACCAGGCAGGTACGGCATTTGCCGCCGCTGCCTTTCAGCTTGGTATAATAGCACATGGCGGGCGGCGCCACATCGCCCCCGATCCTGCGGGCAGCCTGTAAGATACTGGTCCCCGGCTCCACCTCGATGGTGATGTTGTCGATCGTAACTTTGAATAACTTTTTCTCGTCAGCCATATCTTATTATTTCTCGGATGTTATAGTTGTTTAGGCAGGAGCAATGATTTCCAACGGATCGGCATAGTGAGCCAACCCGAAGTTGCGCTGCTGCGACTCCACCGGATTCTGCACATGCCATTCGAACTCGTCCCGGAAATGCCGGATCGCCGCCGCTACCGGCCAGGCTGCCGCATCCCCCAGGGGACAGATCGTATTGCCTTCTATCTTACGCTGGATATCCCATAACAGGTCGATATCGCTGGACTTGCCCTTGCCGTATTCGATATTCTTAAGGATCTTCTCCATCCAGCCGGTCCCTTCGCGGCAGGGAGAACACTGTCCGCAGCTCTCATGCCGGTAGAACCGGGCCAGGGTGAGCGTATGACGCACCACACACTGGTCCTCGTCCAGTACGATGAAACCGCCGGAACCCATCATGGAGCCTTTGGCGAAGCCGCCGTCGGAGAGGCTTTCATAATTCATCATCCGGGACTCTCCCTTGGCTGTCTTCAGCAGCAGGTTGGCCGGGAGGATCGGTACGGAGGAGCCGCCGGGGATACAGGCTTTCAGCCTTTTACCGTTCGGAATGCCGCCGCAGTATTCGTCCGAATAAATAAACTCTTCTACGGATATCGTCATATCGATCTCATACACCCCCGGCTTATTGATATTGCCGCAGGCAGAGAGCAGTTTGGTGCCGGTAGACTTCCCGACCCCGATCTTCGCATATTCCTCGCCCCCGATGTTGAGGATCGGCACGACCGCCGCCAGGGTCTCCACATTGTTGACCACGGTAGGGCGGTCCCAGACTCCTTTCACAGCCGGGAAAGGAGGTTTGATACGGGGGTTGCCGCGCTTGCCTTCCAGCGACTCGATCAGGGCCGTCTCTTCGCCGCAGATATAGGCGCCGGCGCCCCGGTGCACATAGATCTCACAGTCAAATCCTGTCCCCAGGATATTCGTACCGAGAAAGCCATTGGCCTTTGCCTCGGCGATCGCCTGTTCCAGGATATCGGGGATCCAGGCATATTCGCCCCGGATATAGATATAGGTAGCTTTGCTGCCAAGGGCATAAGAGGAGACGATCAATCCTTCGATCAGCAGGTGCGGAAGGAACTCCATCAGGAACCGGTCCTTGAAAGTTCCCGGCTCCGACTCATCGGCGTTGCAGACCAGGTGACGAGGCACGCCCTCCGGTTTCGCGAGGAAGCTCCACTTCATACCTGTAGGGAATCCCGCCCCGCCACGTCCGCGCAGGCCGCTTTTCTTTACTTCATCCGTAACCTGGTCGGGCGTCATGGTCTTCAGGGCTTTCTCCACGCTGGCATAACCACCTTCCCGGCGATATACCTCAAAGCCGCGGATGCCCGGAATATTTACTTTGTCGATCAAAATTTTTCTTCCCATGTATCGTTCGTTTAGCCTTATTCTTAATAATCGGTCGGCCGTGCCGCCCGTTTAATTATTCGCGGCGGCCGTACTCCGGCACTCCTCGATGATCTGATCTACTTTTTCTTTGGTAAGATGCTCGCGGAAGTGCTTGCCCAACTGCATCATCGGCGCATATCCGCAAGCCCCCAGACATTCTACCGTCTTCAGGGTGAACAGGCCGTCCGATGTCGTCTCTCCCACCCCGATATTCAGCTTCTGTTTGATATACTCGATGATCTGGTCGCTGCCATTGAGCATACAGGGCCCTGTCTGACAAACCTCGAACAGGTAGCGGCCTACCGGCTTCAGGTTGTACATGGAGTAGAACGTGGCTACTTCATACACTTCGATCGGGTCCAGCTTCAGGAGCGAAGCCACATAGTCCATCGTCTCCGGGCTGAGCCAGCCGCCGAACTCGTCCTGCGCCATATGTAACACCGGCAATAAGGCGCTCTTGTGCTTTCCGTCCGGGTAGCGGGCCACGATCTCGGCTACCTTCTTTAACTTCTCGTCTGAAAATTTACTCATATCTCAAAAATGTAAAGTCTGTTGTTGTCGACTGCTTAGGCGTCCATCTCCCCTGCTATAAGGTTTAAAGAGCTCATCACAATCACCGCATCGCTGAGCATTGCGCCCTTGGTCAGTTCGGAATAAGCCTGGTAGTAGATGAAACAAGGTCTCCGGAAATGCAGGCGATAAGGCGTCCTGCCCCCATCGCTGATCAGGTAGAATCCCAGCTCTCCATTGCCGCCCTCTACCGACTGATATACTTCTCCGGGAGGTATTTCCGTTTCTCCCATTACGATCTTGAAATGCCAGATCAGGGCTTCCATTTTCGTATAGACATCTTTCTTCGCCGGCAGGTAATATTCCGGCGCGTCGGCATGATAGATCTCCGCCTCGGCCCCCGTGAAGGCTTTTACTTTTTCATATGCCTGCCCGATGATGCGAAGCGACTGCCACATTTCCTGGTTGCGAACCAGGAAACGATCGTAACAATCGCCCGTTTTTCCTACCGGTATCTCGAATTCAAAATCTTCATAGCTGGAATAGGGCGTATGCACCCGGACGTCATAGTCCACGCCGGCTGCCCGGAGATTGGGCCCGGTGAACCCGTAATTCAACGCCCTGTCGGCGCTGATAGGACCAGCCCCGATGGTACGCTCCATGAAAATACGGTTGCGGGTAAAGAGATTCTCGAACTCTTTCAGCACATCTGGATATTCCGCCAGGAACTTATCCAGCTTCTGGAAGGCCGTGGGCGTGAAATTGCGTTCGAAACCGCCGATCCGGCCGATATTGGTCGTCAGACGGGACCCGCAGATCTCCTCGTAGATCTCATAGATCAGCTCGCGGTACTGCATCACGTACAGAAAGCCCGTGAAAGCTCCGGAATCCACCCCTACCACGGAATTACAGATCAGGTGATCCGAGATCCTGGCCAGCTCCATGATGATAATACGCAGGTAATCCACTCTTTTGGGCGTCTTCACCCCCAGCAATTTCTCGCAGGTGATATGCCAGCCCATATTGTTGATCGGAGAGCTACAGTAGTTCAATCTGTCCGTAAGCGTCGTGATCTGAAAAAGAGGACGTCGTTCCGCCAGCTTCTCGAAAGCCCGGTGGATATAGCCTACCGTCTGCTCTGCAGAGACGATCCGCTCCCCGTCCAGCTCCACGATATTCTGAAACACCCCATGCGTCGCAGGGTGCGTGGGACCCAGGTTAAGGGTGGTAGTAGTCTTCTCGATACTGCCTTCCGGTAGCTTTATGTGTTGCTCAGTACTCATACCCCGAACCCCTAAAGGGGTTATTTATTTTTAATGAAAAAATACATTCTCCTTCGGCCGCCCCTTAGCTCGGCGTGTGGCCACCTCTACCAAACATAGCATCGTCTTTGTCTATTCTCGTCTGGTCTTCCAGCGGGAACTCCTTACGCATGGGAAAGTAGATCATCTCATCTACATTCAGAATGCGTTTGAGATTGGGATGTCCCACGAAGTTCACCCCAAAGAAATCGAAAGTCTCCCTTTCCATCCAGTTCGCGGCAGAATAAAGCTGGGTAGCGGTAAATACATCCGGCTGCGCAATAGGCGTAAACACCTTGAAGCGGATACGGATATTGTCCACCAGGTTGTGCAGGTGGTATACGACAGCCAGTTCCCTGCCGGGCTGGTTGGGATAGTGAACGGCACAGAGATCCGTCAAAAACTGAAAACGCAACTCCTCATCATCGTACAGGAATTGCATCACTTTCAGGTTGAGGTCTTTGGGCGCTTCGAAGGTCAGCAAACCGTAAGGCTCTTCGAAATGGGACAGCTCGTCTCCGAATTTGGCCTTCAGCCGCTCTGTAATTGTTTCGTTGGTTAATGCCATAAATTATATAAAAGCCAAGCCTCAAACCGGAAAGGTTGGAGGCTCTGCGTGTTTTTATTGAATTCCGTAACTCTGCATTAAATCCTTGTATTGTTCTCCCGTTCTCCTGCGCAGGCTTTCCTGTCCTACCAGGTCCTGTATCCGCATAAAGCCGTCCAGAATCGCTTCAGGCCGGGGGGGACAGCCGGGGACATATACATCCACCGGGATCACCTGGTCAATTCCCTGTAATACCGAATACGTATCGAAAATACCGCCGCTGGAAGCACAGGCTCCTACCGCCATCACCCAACGGGGCTCAGCCATCTGCAAATAGACCTGTTTTAAGACGGGGCCCATCTTTTTAGCGATCGTCCCCATCACCATCAGCAAATCGCACTGACGGGGAGAAAAAGCCAGCCTTTCCGCGCCAAAACGAGCCAGATCGTAATGAGAAGCCATCGTAGCCATGAATTCGATACCGCAGCAGGAAGTGGCAAAAGGCAGGGGCCACATGGAGTTTTTCCGGGCCAGGCCAACCACGCTGTTCATACTGGTGGCGAAGAACCCTTCCCCGGTATAGCCTTCGGGCATATTCGCCAGACTGATATTGTCTTTCACGTCAGCTGGAATGGGATTGATATTGAACCTTACCGGACGAGCCATATCTTAAATTTTTTAATCGCTAATGAAAGAATGATGATCAGATTATAAACAATGCTACCGTGGATCGGGTTCAAATCCCCCTCGTATTTAACCCAATCATAATCTGGCAATCAATCGATAGACATCAAATCGCGGACCTCACCCGATCAGTCCTCCCAGTTTAGCGCGCCTTTCTTGATGATATAAAGGAACCCTGCCAGGAAGAAACCCACGAACAACAATACTTCTACGAATCCTGCCCATCCCAGTCCACGGAAATTCACCGCATACGGATAGAAAAAGATCACTTCCACGTCAAATAAGACAAATAAGATAGCTACTAAAAAATATTTGATGGCCATGGGCTGCCGGGCATTGCCCACAGCACCGACGCCACTTTCGAAGTTTTGGAGTTTTTCGGAGGTCCTGCGCTTAGGTCCCAGCAGGTGGGTGACACCCAGGACCAGTCCCACAAATCCGATAGCAAACAGCAGCTGAATGCCGATCGGAAAATAACTAAAAGAATTATTCAGATTAGATTCTGTAAGGGTATTGGCCTGTAGTAGAAAGATATCCATTTTGTAAGAGTTACGATATTACTCCCCGCAAAAATAAGCCAGCCGGTGGAAATTCCAACTTATTAGAATTAAAATCCCAAAATAAACAAAGCCGCCTCAGAAGAAGAAACTTCTGAGGCGGCCCTATTTAGTTATAACTCTTTTATTTTATACGAGCGGAAGTCGGAAGTCCCCTACCTGCCCGCCGCCGGTTTAGGCTTGGCAGTCCCTGTCCCTGTAGCGGGCTTTGCAGCCGGACGGGTCGGCGGATGCAGCAGCTGGTCCCTTATCTTTTGAGCGGTAGCATTGGTGGGATCAACCACCAATACCTGCTCCATATAGTAGATGGCCGAGGGCTTATCTTTTTTATTGTCATTATAGTAGCTGGCCAGGAAAAAATACGCATTGACGATGGTATTCTTGTATTTGGCGGAATCGGCAGCGCCGGCGAGCTTTTGCGTCGAATCCAGGGCGCGGGCTATCGTAGCCAGCTTTTTATACGGATCTACCGCCAACCCCTGCGAGTTGAGGGAATCGTCCTCGGCCTGGGTGCTCTTGGCGCACCAGAGGTAACCATAGATCTCGGTGGGATATTTTACGGTGTAAATACCGCAGAAGATGCTGTCGGCGGTCTTATAGTTGCCGGCGGAGTAGTTAGCATATCCCCAGTTATACAGGTCCGTATTCACGGGGTTCTTCTTACTGGTATATACGATATAGGCCAGTTGTGCCGAAGCCTGCTTGTTACCCAGTCTTTTGGCCAGGTCGGTAGCCGCAGCAATGTATTTAGCCTTGAACTCCGGAACGGTATCCCGCTGAATGGCCAGGATATAGTCGGCGATCCCCGTCAGCTTAGTAGCGGTATCGGTCGCTTTGGCCTTGATATTGGCGCGCTCGGCATAGTCCCCGCCGATGATCGCGGCCGTATCCTGTTTCTGAAAATAGGTCGTGATATACTGATTGGCGCAGGCCAGGTCCTGCAGGGTGTCGCAGCAATAAGCCACCATCTTGTACATACGGGGAGCGACCTTATCGCCCAGGGAGGAGATCAGGCCCAGGGCCTTTGCCTTGGCGTCCGCAAACTTGGAAGAAGAATACAGCAGATCGGTCTTGGTGTATTCGACATCAGGTCCCTGATCGGTATTGGCAATGTATTTGTCCAGGTATTCGCCGGCCTTGTTCACGTCACGGGTATAATAGTAATAGAACAATTCAAAATAAGCCGGGGCATAAGCGGGATCCAGCTGCACGGCCTCTTCAAAAGCCGGCAGAAAGAATTCTTTATTATTCTGGGTCAGATAGATCTTTCCGATCTTATATTTTGCGGCGGCATATTTCGGGTCTACCGTCAGCGCCTTCTGGTAAGACTGTACGGCGCTGCCCCCGTCGACCAGCTTGCGATAGGCATCTCCTAATAATACATAGGTTTCAGCACTATTGAAATTCTTCGTCTGGGTAGCCAGGTTCAGCTTTTCGACCGCATAGGCTGCATCCCCTGCCCTCGCATCGACATTAGCGGCGCCTACAGCATTCAACACATTGATATCCTTGCTTTTGGTAAGGCTGATCGCCGCTTCGAAACGCGCGCGGGCATCCGTCGTCTTGCCCTTCCTCAACTCGATATTTCCCATTCCTACCAGCAACAGGGGAGCATTGCCATTGGACTGCAACGCCTTAGAATACAGGTCTTCTGCAGCTACGGAATCTTTCATATCCAGCAAAGTCTGCCCCTGCCAGTACACGGCGTCAATATTATTGGGGTTGGAGGCCAGCAATTTGTCAAACACGTCTTTGGCACTCTTGTAACGTTGATAATAAAGAAACTTCTTTCCCTGATCGACCGTTTGACCCAATGCCACGTTGCAGAGACTTACAACGCCCGCCACCAGTAAGCTGAATCGCATCTTATTCTTCATGTACTTTAGCTGTTTAATGTGTGTAAATTTAGAAAAATCTGGTTTAAACTTTTATGAATATACCCTTAAAAATACTGATTTATTAATTGCTGATCTGTGTATCCCGAACCTGGAACAGCATCTTCGCGGGCCAGAGATAGGCGTGGCTAAAGATGAGCTGTCCTCTTTCATATTGCAGGAAGTTAGCAAAATTGTTGCCTACGCCGCTATAATTCTCTTTCAGTATGTAATACAAACTCCGCACCAGGGGATACCTGCGCATGGCAATATTTGCCTGATAGGGCTTAACATAAGTCGGACCGAGGCAGATCGTACAGCGAATAGACGCAATACGCACCTTCTTCAGAAAACTTATCTGTTTGGGATCGTCCTGGTCCCCGATCCAGCTCACCCCGATAAAACCCACAGCCCGGGGATTTGTCGCCACATAGTTGATCACGTCCTCGCTGGATCTGGCGGCCGTCACGTTCTTGCCCAGGGGATGCCCTTTCAGAAGCGAATCGATGGCATAACGCACCGTGCTGGTAGCCGATAGGCCATCCATCACCGGCTGATGTTCCTTATCGGTGCCATCCAGCATGTTCCGGAGGTCTTTTATTTCGAAAACGGAGTCTTTAGCGGTATTGTTCACGATCACCGCGATCGCGTCGAAAGCCAGGGGGGCTTCTGCCGGGGTCAGGTGAAAGGAATCCCGGTAGAATGTCTCTTCGTCATGGGTAAGTCCCCGTGTGACGATCACCATCCGGGTACTGTCCGTGGTCAGGTCGCGCAGGCATTCCGCCTCGGACTTATAATGAGCGACGATCTTTACATTGGGGAAGGAGGATTCGAAGACCTGTATCTGAGAATCGATCACGGGACGGAAGGATTCATCCACGCTGATATTCAAAGTGCCGGAAGTGGGGGTCTCCTGAGGCGTCGTATTTCCATGGCTGCCGCAGCCACCCAGGAGCAGGAGAGAAGAGATCCCGATCAAAAGGCCTTTACCATTCTTATACATATGCCGGAGAGGAACTCGCATCAATCAAAATAATTTTGTTTGTACCCGAGGTAAACACGAAATCCTCCATATAAAATAAAGAGTCCGGACAACCCATACCGGGGATAATCGCCTAGCTTAAAGTTATATCCCAGTTTGGGGCCTACCAAAATGAATACCCCGACCCCGAAAATTATCACTCCCCTCCCATAATCAAGGATGGCCCTCCTCAGAGCATATCCTCTTTTCCGCCTATCCGGAGCCTCATTTTCCATTTTTAACCAGAGTTTAATCAGTTGATACTCCGGCAAGGGCTTATTGAAATATAATCCTTTGCCGAAATACGATTTATGTCGTAAACTTCGACCCAAGGGCCTCGTTTACGGCCGGGTTTCACCCGGTTGGTCGGGCAAATTAATGAAATAAGATCAAAAAGAATCAACCGTATAAGGTCTATCACTTATTAAATTCTTATTAATATATAATTTTTACCCCGCCTTCCCGTTGTTGTTTTCCGCTAAAATTGTGCCGCCGGCGGATTCGCCGAAGGGCTGAAAGTAAGATGCCTGCTCTCCCCTGTTTCCATAAAAATCACTGTTAAAGCCGGCTTAAAAGGGAGAGTTCCTTGCCGCTTGCTTTCCGAAGCTTATTTTTGCGCCTTATGGCACGAATATTAATGGTCTGTTTGGGAAATATCTGCCGCAGTCCGCTGGCAGAAGGGATCCTGCAGCAAAAAGCCAGGGAAGCTGGTCTGGACTGGGAAGTGGATAGCGCGGGAACCAATGGCTACCACATCGGGGAAGCCCCCCACCCCCTTTCCCAAAAAGTGGCCCGGGCGGGTGGGATCGATATCAGCCAGCAGCGGGCCCGGAAATTCACTGCCGACGATTTTCACCGTTATGATAAGATCTATGCGATGGCAGGAGATGTCGTCCACGAAATGCGAAGGATCGCCGGCAAGCAATTCGACCCCGCCAAAGTGGACCTGCTGATGAACGAAGTCTCTCCGGGCCGCAACCAGGACGTACCCGACCCCTGGTCCGGACCCGAATCCGGGTATCAGGAAGTATACCGGATGATCGACGCCGCCGGCGACCGGATCATCGAAACGTACCTGGAGGCCCGGAATATGCCCGGGGAAAAAGCAAAGTGACCCAGGCGGAAGACCAGGAAGCCGCCGGGTCGGATGGATGACCGGAATAATTATCCCAAAAAACGAAATGAACGACACTAATAATAAGAAGAGCGACGCATCCAAACCATCCGGGGGCAAAACCGCGGGGACCAAACCCTCTTTACCCCAGGGCACCCGCGATTTCGGAGCAGCCACCGTCCGCAAACGCAATTTCATATTCAATACCATCCGGGCCGTCTTCGAAGTCTATGGCTACCAGCCCCTGGAGACCCCGGCCATGGAGCAGCTGGAGACCCTGATGGGCAAATACGGGGAAGAGGGGGACAAGCTCATCTTCAAGATCCTCAACAATGGCCTGGGCGACCCCAAAAACATCGACAAGGCCCGGGTCGCCTTTGAAAAAGTATTACAGGGGAAAAATGACACGGGTCTCACCGAGCGGGCCTTGCGCTACGATCTCACCATCCCTTTCGCCCGTTATGTCGCCATGAACCACGGACAGCTCAGCTTCCCCTTTAAAAGATACCAGATCCAGCCCGTCTGGCGGGCCGATCGTCCCCAAAAAGGGCGGTACCGCGAATTTTATCAATGCGATGCCGATGTGGTGGGCAGCCAATCCCTGCTCAATGAAGTGGAGCTGGCGGCCATTTATAGCACAGTGTTCCGCCGGCTGGGCCTGGGAGTGGATATCAAGGTGAACAACCGGAAGATCCTGGCTGCCCTGGCCGAAATATGCGGGGGCGCGGATAAAATGACCGATATCACCGTTGCCATCGACAAACTGGACAAAATAGGGCTGGAAAAGGTAAAAGAGGAGCTGGCGCAACGGGGACTGTCTGATGCCCAGATCGAAACCATCGAACAGTATCTCAGCCTCGACGGCGGCAGCAAGGACAAGCTGGGCAAGCTGAAAAAGCTTTTTGCCGGCAATGAGACCGGGCTGAATGGGATCGCGGAGCTGGAATATTTGCTGGAGTATAGCCAGGATCAGGGCCTCCACGCGGCGGGTCAGGCGGGCTCCACGCTGACCATCGACCTCACCCTGGCCCGGGGGCTCAACTACTATACCGGGACCATCTTCGAAGTGAAGGCCAACAATGTGCAGATGGGCAGCATCGGCGGCGGCGGACGTTATGACGACCTCACCGGCCTCTTCGGTGTGCCTGGCATTCCCGGGGTGGGCATCTCCTTTGGCGTGGACAGGATTTACGATGTCATGGAGGAATTGCAGCTCTTTCCCGCAGACGTACACACCGGCACCCAGGTCCTGTTCTTCCATTTGGGAGAGGCGGAGTCGCGGGCGGCATTTGGGCTCATGCAGCAATTACGCGAAAAAGGCATCCGCTGCGAACTCTATCCGGAACAAGCCAAATTTGACAAGCAATTCAAATACGCCGAGAAGAAGAATATCCGCTATGCGGTGATGATCGGGGGGGAAGAGCTGGCTAAGCGGGTTTGTACGATGAAAGACCTGAGTTTACGATCGCAGACAACTTTTACGTTTGAGGAGCTGGTTGGGAAGATTGATTTTTAGCCAATAACCCCACAACGATTAAATCGTCGACCTGGCTTCAGACTGCTTTTACGTTTGAGGAGTTGGTGGGAAAAACTCTCTCTCTAACATCCATTTCCAGGCAGCTTTTACAGAAATGTGAACGCCTTCGGATTCCATTTCCTCTTCCTCTTCAGCCGTTATTATCCACGCCTCTTTTGCTTGACAATATGTACACGCTTTCAAAAGGCCTTTCAATTCCCGTTGCCTGGTAATCGGATCCATAAGTGACCAGCTTACTTGTACAGGGAGGGGCGTTCCACCTTCCGGATAAATAATAAAATCACATTCTGCGGAACTCTCTGAATAATAATAGAGATTGGCCCCATAGATCGTTCCAAACCGCCGGTATAGTTCCAGGAATATTGCATTTTCCAAAAGTAAACCTCGATTACCACTATATTGAGCTGTGTTGGCATTCAGGAGACCATTATCTATCCAGTAAATTTTCTTATCGGATTTTTCCCGTTTGCTGTCTGAATAATCAAAGCGACTGATTCGTTTAAAAAGGTAAGCGTTTTCAGCCATATCCATTGCCTCGTAAACACTGTTGACACCAACCGCGTATTGTTGCGCCTTCAGGTGGTTGTATAAGCGGCGGATACTTATAGTTTTCCCAATAGTTGAAGCCGCCTGTCGATAGAGGTTGCGCAAATAGGCATAGTTTGATAATTGATTATATTCCACAATATCTCTAAGTAACATAGAATTATAATACTCCTGGAGGTACGCGGTGTGAATCGCATTTGTAGGTAAATTAACCGTCTCAGGATAGCCTCCTTGCTTGAGATATTGCTGAAAAATTCCTATCGTTTTGCTCTTTCCTGCGCCATATAAAGCAGCTTTAAAATCGATAAAATCACAATACTCACCGAATGTCAGGGGCAATAATTCTACGGCAATACTACGTCCGCGCATAACTGATTTAATCTCTGTATGCAGTACCGAGCTATTACTCCCGGTAAAAAATATTCTCTTTGACAATGTTTCATTGATCCGGTTTAGGAATCGCTCCCATCCCGGAGCAGCCTGTACTTCATCAAAGAAAAACCATGCATTTTCAAGATGCGCCTCCGGATGAAGCTCTCGCCACGCTTGAAGCAATAAATCCAATTGTTGAGGCTCAAACTGCACTCGTTCGTCCTCAAAACTGAAATAGATAATTTGCTCCTCTTTGATATTCTTTTTCTTTCTCAGTTCCTCCATGGCTAATAACATTGCAGAAGTCTTTCCAACACGTCTCGGACCGATTATAGCCTGTATCTTCTCAAGTTCAAGTGAAATTCCTGTATTTCGGAGTTTGAGCCCTTTTCCAGGCTTTCTTTCCTGATTATCAATTAGAATACTTTTTATAATGTCTTTCATATAAAGACAAATATACTATAATTGTCTTTTATAAAAAGACAATATCTAAATAATCATCTCTATCATAAAGACGATTATTCAGATATTGCGTTTTATAGTTTCGCAAATGCAGGAGGAAAAGCCATAAACAATTGATTATCAAATTAAAAAATACCGCCATTGGCCTTGACCTTTTGACGGAATTTGTTTATATTACAATAATCATTCATGCCTGTCGCGTGGCTAACTTCTATCCAACATGAAAAATATACTGCTGTCTTTCACCTTCCCCCTTTTGCTGCTGGGGATGCTGTTTCTCTGGTCATCGGACCAGGGGCTTTTGTCCAAAGCGGCGAGGAGCGCCGGTGCAGGGAGGGGGGTGAACCGGGGTCATCTTTCTGCACCCGATGAGAGAAAGAACAATATCCTTTCCTGCGGCCCCGATTCCCGGGAAACGATCGGCCTGAATGAACAAGGCAAATTTATCGTTCCGCTCTCAGGCTGGGGACAGTACTCCTATCCTGTTTCCACCAGCAACGATAGCACACAGTTTTATTTCAACCAGGGTTTGACGATGTATTACAGCTACCACATGCGGGAGGCGGTGGCTTCCTTTAAAGAAGCGGCCCGTTTCGATTCCGGCTGTGCGATGGCTTATTGGGGACAGGCACTGGCGATGGGGCCCTATTACAATGCCGCCTATACCTATCAAATGCCCCAGGGCGTCCCCGCCGTATTAGCCTCGATGAACCGGCACAACGGCAACGCATCCGCGAAAGAGAAAAAGCTTATTGAGGTGATGGTTAGCCGGTATCCCGCAGAGGCTGCCAGCAACAGTGGAACGGGAAGCAACACCGGAGCGGCCGGCAGCAAATCTCCCGAGGCCAACCCATCGCTGGCAAACATCGGAGGCGCCTCTAATCTTACCTATGCCCGCGGGCTAAAAGCGCTGGTCACCCAATACCCCGGCGATCCGGATATAACAGCCCTTTACATCGATGCGGTCATGCTGATGCATGCCTGGGATTTCTGGAACAACGACGGCTCGGCAAAGGAGTGGACCCCGGAATTAGTGGATCTCTGCGCGGCGATATTAAAAAAGATCCCCGGCCATCCCGGGGGCCTGCATTATTATATTCATTTGACGGAAGCCTCCCGGCATCCGGAAGCCGCCTTTCCTAATGCCGAGGCGTTGAAAAGACTTTTCCCCGGTATAGCGCACATGGTCCATATGTCCAGTCATGAATATGAAAGGACCGGTCTTTATGCACAGGGAGTCGAAGTCAATGACAAGGCGGACGACGCCCTCGGGCTCTATGACGCTATGGCATCCAACCTTGCTCTCAACCGGCATAGCTCCCACTATTACGCCGTCGAGACTTATTGCGCCCTCAGCGGAGCGATGTACGGCAAGGGCATGGATGCCGCCAGACACTGCCGCAACAGCGTCGCCCCAACGCATGAAAAAACCTACGAGCAATCCTTATACATGCTGCCAGCCCTTACCCTGGTAAGATTAGGTAAATGGGAGGAGCTGTTGCTGGACAGCATAGCGCCCGATGCCCGCTGGACCTATGCCGGTGTGCTCTACCATTTTGCCCGCGGGCTGGCATTCGTCTATACCGGCTACCCCGATTCCGCCACCCGGCAACTTTTGCTATTACGCGACCAGGTAAAAGACCCTATTCTAACAGTCAGGAATATTCCTTTTAATACGTCCTTGCAGGGTGCCGGCATCGCAGAAGGGATTTTAAACGGCGCCCTTTTATTTGCGCACAAAAAATACGATTCCGCCCTCAGCAGTCTGAAGAAGGCGATCGCTATCGAAGATGGGATGATCTATCAGGAACCGCGGGACTGGGTGATTCCTGCCCGCCATTTTCTGGGCGCCTATCTTTTAAGGCTGAACAAACCTGCGCTGGCTGAAAGCATTTACCGGCAAGACCTGGTCTGGCACCCTGGCAACGGCTGGTCTCTGCTGGGATTAAGCCAGAGTCTCCAGGCGCAGCATAAGGACGCAGGCACTTACCGGGCCGATGCGCTCCGTTCCTTCTCGCAGGCCGAACAGCTGCCGGTGAGTTCGGTTTTCTTAGAATGATCGTCCCCGTGGATCTGTCGTCCCGCGTTAGAAATCCGTCGTCCTCCACAGCATGCCCGATGGTGCCGCTGCTGAAATTGCGAGGCCGGGAAGCCGGTTCAAGTTTGTTCGGCAATTTGCATAAACCCCCTTTTTGCCGTACTTTCATGGCGCCCTCTTAACCGGGCATAATATTTATGAAAACACTCCTTTCCTCTTTTTTAATTGCCTTTGTCTTAACCAGTTTTCAGGGCGTCGCGCAGGATAATCCATTGTTCCGGCATCTTCCTCCCGACGCGACCAGCATATTCCAGATCAATGTCCCGGTCCTTGTCTCCAAGCTGCCCTTGCAGGAGCTGGCGCAAAAGATGGCCACAGCCCCCAAAGGCAAGTCAGACCGTATGATGGCGATGATGCAAAATCCCCTGGCGACGGGCATCAATATCACTCAGGATTTTTTTATAGCGGAGACCGATAAAGGCAGTCCCGATAGCCTTGGCTATGTAACGATCATCGTCCACCTGGCGGACTCGGCAAAATTCGTCGCTTTTCTGACCAGGCAGGAGCCGGGCCTCCGTTTCTTCAGCTACCCCAATAAGGGGCGCGCTGCCGGAAAAGACCAATATGGCGCTGCCTGGGATAAGGACATCGCCGTTATAACCATCGTCAAAGCCCCCGGCACAGGAGATCATATGGCTTCTTCCAAGGGCGCAACGGCCCAGCCTGCCGCCCCCAAAAAACCGGCTCCCAGCCATGCCGCCCTGGCCGCGAAGAAGAGCTTTGCCGCGCTCCGGGGTTTCGACGGGTCCGTATATACCACCGACCCGACCTTCAAAGACGGATTTTCCGACGACGCCGACATGCACGTCTGGATGCAGCAGGGAGCAGGAATTTCCAGGCTGATGAAGGCCGCTATGCACAAGAATCCTATGGGCGGCAGCAAGGATATGATGAAGGCCATGGCCATGAGTCGTCCCAATACCCATTCGCTGATCGAGCTGCGGTTTGAAACGGGAAAGATCACCGTGAAAAGCCGGACGGTCTATCCACCCGACACGCTGGCCTTCATTCAAAAATTCGGCGGCAAGCCCCTGAATACAGACCTGATAGCGAGCATCCCCAAAGGCAACCTGCTGGGTATGATCAACTTTCACTTCGACCCTGCCGCCTTCGGCGATCTGCTGGACAAGTCACATAGCCGCGCCAAGCTGGATTCTATGATGGCGTCCCAAGGCATGACTACAAACGATATCATCAACGCCCTCCGGGGAGACCTGCTGGTGGCCGCCGTGAGTCCCGCCGACAACCCGGCTGATTCTTCCACCGGCAAGCCCAAACAGCCTTCAGTCTATATCGCTCTTACGATCAATGATATGCCTTCCTTTATGAAGCTGGCCGGCAAGATGAACCTGATGAAAGATCCGGCGGCAGCCGGTTCCGGCGCCACCGGCGATTCCACTTCGGCAGACGGCAATCCTACCCTGCTGGACAAAGCCAAAATGGGGTATACGCTAAAAAATAATATCCTCGTTATCAGCACCAGCAAGCTGAATGCGGATGCCTGGTTCGGCAACACCGAAAAAAGGAGCACCGATTTTATCCCGGGGTTGGTGAAAGACAATCCCTTCAGCCTGATGCTCGATCTGAAAACAGTGATGAGCTTTGTGAAAAGCATGGATAAAGGCGGGTCGTCCGACGAAAAGAAAAAGAAAATTATGCAGGCTATGGATCAGCTGGACCTGTTCACCCTTGCCGGCGGAGCCGTAAAGGACGGAAGAGTGGAGAGCACTTTCGAGCTGAAACTGACCAATACCTCCGAAAACAGTCTGCACACCCTGATCAGGATGTTCTAGAGAGGACGGCGGCGGCATCACGGCCGGCCCGGCCTTCGAGCCCGGCGGGCCTCAGGCGTAGCCATAGCGTCTCTTGAACTCTTCGACCTGCGGGTCCGTCAGGATCTGAAAGAGATAGGTGCGGGTGGATTTATTCCGTTCGATGAAAGGGATGCGGCGTTGGTAGAACCCGTCGAAGATGCCGCCTAATTCCAGGACATGCTCCTTATTGCGCAGAAAGAACCCGCATTTGACGGCCTTGCCATTGAATTCGAAATGCAGACTATTCGTCATGCCATCTGAAGAAGTACCGGAGATCATCGCCCCGTCATTCATATACCGGCCCGCATAGGCTTGTACGTCGAAGTCCATTTTGCTGACCCGGTTCATGGGGTAGGACTGTCCGCCGATCAGGATACGATCCGGGGATACGACCAGCTCTTCTTCCGACAGGCCATAGTTCGTGACATCTCCTTTGGCGATGATGGCGCCGATGATGACGATGGCGATCCCTGTGCCGAATACATACCCGAGATAGTCCTCCATGGAAGGGAAAAAGACCAGGACCAGGGAGCACATGGCAATGCCAAGGCCCGCATAGGCGACATAGGCCTTCTTATTCTTTCGTCTCACCACTAATTTTGTCCGGAATTCCATAACTTATGTATAACGCGCTGAGTGAGGTTATATTTTCTCGTATACGATCGCTGCTCCCTGACCAACCCCTACGCACATGGTTGCCAGCGCATAACGAAGGTCTCTCCGCTGCATTTCGTGGAGCAGGGTGGTAGAGATGCGCACTCCGCTGCAGCCCAGGGGGTGACCGATAGCGATAGAACCACCGTTGACGTTGATGATCGACGGGTCCAGGCCCAGCTCCCGGATACAGGCCAGCGACTGTACGGCAAAGGCTTCATTCAATTCTATTAATCCCAGGTCGGCCGGTTTTAATCCGGCTCGCTGCAATGCCTTTTGCGTGGCAGGGACAGGACCGATGCCCATGATGGAGGGATCAACGCCAGCCACGGCCATGCTAACGATCTTCGCTATAGGTCGCAGCTGATATTTTTTCACGGCGGCTTCGCTGGCCAGCAGCATCGCCGCGGCGCCATCATTAATACCTGCTGAATTGCCGGCGGTTACCGTACCGTCTTTGATGAAAGCCGGCCGCAGGGCCGCCATTTTCTCCAGTGAGCTGAGTCTCGGCTGTTCGTCTTTTTCAAAGTAGATCTTCTCTTCTTTGCCGCCCAGGATCTCCACGGGGGCGATCTCCTCTTTCCATTTTCCCGCTTCCAGGGCCGCAAAATATTTCTGCTGGGAGGCCAGTCCGAATTCATCCTGCTCCTGCCGCCCGATCTTCCATTGTTTGGCGACATTCTCCGCCGTTTCGCCCATTGAATAGGGATGGTATTTCTCTGCCAGTTTCTTATTGACGAACCGCCATCCGATCGTCGAGTCGAAGGTCTCCGTATTCCGGCTGTAGGCATGGGAAGACTTCGCCATCACAAAGGGCGCCCTTGTCATGCTCTCTACGCCGCCCGCGATATACAGTTCTCCTTCGCCGCATAGAATCGCTCTTCCCGCATCCATCACTGCCTGCAAGCCCGAGGCGCAAAGGCGATTCACCGTCGTGCCAGCCACCGTGACAGGGAGTCCCGCCAGCAGGGCGGCCATACGCGCCACATTCCGGTTATCTTCTCCAGCCTGGTTGGCATCTCCCGCGATGAGATCCTCGATGGCAGCCGGATCGATGCCGGCATTGCGTTGCAGCAAGGCCCTGACCACATGGGCCAGCAAGTCGTCCGGCCGGATAGAGCTCAGTCCCCCGCCATACTTCCCGATTGGGGTGCGGATAGAGTCGATGATATAGGCTGTGTTCATGTTTCAATATGCAAGTCTTTTGGAGAGTCGCCGCCTTTTGCAGGGTCAAGCGGATTGGCCGCTCATGGGCCAGCCGATAATCTCCTTTGCGCACGCAAATTAAGTGAAATAGTTGTAATACTGCCTAGGTCAAAATCAGTACAATTGTGCGGGATGGCCTGGCGCCAGAATTAGTCAGACTCCCCAGATCATATCGAGCATATGCTCGATATGATCTGACCCTTCTCTCAGCCGGAGAGAACCGCAGGCCTTGTCGTTAAGTGCATATAACTATCCTAATTCGAATTCGCGAACTGGGAATGCTCTATGCTTAACATACGTTGGAACTGATTGTTCAACCGATTAAGTGACATACGACAATTCCCGGTATTCTATAACAATATTTCTCCACAAGAAAATTCATTCGTCTGGATAAATACCCTGCTACTATCTTCTATTGCATTAGTACTATCTAGCAGACAAAGTGTTTTTATTAGATTGACCTGACCCGATTGCCAAGAAATTATACTTCACTTCCATATGAAGCAACCTATAACGCATTCAATTTTCAGTAGCAGTGCTGCCCGGACGCCAGCCGCATCATCCCGGATGTGCGAAAACTGTTACAAACGTGTCCATCTTTTTCTCTACCTTTTCGTAATCACTAATCTTTATTTGCCATGCGCTTTAATTTAACCTTATCTGTATAATGAGACTATATTTAAAACTCACAAAAAACACGGAAACCATTCCATTTAATTACCAGCCATTTCTAACTGGAGCAATACATAAATGGATAGGTGATGACAACTCTGTTCATAACAAAATCAGTCTCTATTCTTTTTCCTGGTTACAGAACGCTAAAGCGAGCAATACAGGCATTACACTTACTAAGGACTCCTTCTTTTTTATCAGTGCTTTTGATGAATCATTGATCAAAAAAATACTGAAAGGCATTCTTAATGATCCCGCTGTTTGCTTTGGCGTAAAAGTGTTTGATATACAAATTGCAGAAGATCCGAAATTCTCAAACAAAGAAAACTTTTGGGTGGCAAGTCCAATTTTCATTAAAAGAAGGTTAGATAATCATGAAAAACACATTACTTATGACGATCCAAGAAGCAATCTGTTCTTGACTGAAACATTGCAAAAGAAGCTGAAAGTAATTGGTCTTCCATCAGAAGGAGTTCAAATCGCATTCGACCGGGATTACCCAACGCCCCAAACAAAAATTATTAAATATAAAGAAATTGGAAATCGTGTAAATCTTTGCCCTGTGATTATAGAAGGATCATCAGAGCAGATAACTTTTGCATGGAATGTTGGTATAGGCAATAGTACAGGAATAGGTTTTGGTGCTTTAAAATAATTGTATCATGCAATATCATGTTGTAAAATATTCAGGATTGTTTGGTTTTATTAAACCTTGGACCGCGGTAAGGGATAGTGAAACTTTTTCGCAACAGTTTCTGACTCCTTCAATAGTTGAGGGGATTGAAAAGAAGCTATTCCCGGATTTATTGAAAGATGAGCTTTTCGGGAAGATCTTAAAAATAAAACGCCATCGCTTGAATTATCAGGGAATCGATATTCAACAAGAAAGAACTTGGTCAAAAGGAGGAATAAGCATTTATAAGGACAAAGAACAATATAAAACAAACCTTGGCATATTAAATAGAGGAGTAATGCTAAACCCTCATTTGTATCTAGCATTCGAAAGCGAAACTGATGCGACAGAAGCATTTACTCAAACTATCTGTTTATGCAGGAATGAAGACCTATTATTTCCCGAAACATTATTTGAAGTCCGACAAACAGAATTTGACGAGATTGACGGCTTTGAGTTGCTCTTTACTAATTCCGAAATAGGTTTTAAAGTAGGGCACAATCGATTTGACAATGCTTCTGAAATGTTTGGTAAACTAAAAGTGTTTGGTAATCCTATCAGAAGTTCCGAATGAAACCTTTAAATCAAATATTAGCTAAAAGCATGAATTATGGCGGCCTGACCTTGTTGGAACATACTCAGCAAGTAGTACAAGCAATCGAATTATTTGCTCAGAAATATGCGTTTAACTTTAATATCGAAATAGCCAAGAAAGGAGGCATTCTACATGATTTAGGCAAAGCTCATCCACACTTCCAAAGAAAAATACAACAAGCCAATGGTCTCGATTTAGTTGAAAAAAGGGAATGGGATTTTGTTCATAGGCATGAGATATCTTCATTAGCCTTTTTGCCGTGTTTCCAAGAGTCTGAATGGAATATTTTAATTGACCTAGTTGTTGCGCATCACAAATCAATTGAGAATGATTCTAATGGTAGAGGAATTTTGGATTTGGTTGAAACGAATAGAGAAACAATTGAAAACCATTTAAAAGACTGGGATGAATGGCATTTATATGGCCTTCAAATACTGGAAGCTTTTGATTTCTCAGTCTCCAAGATCACTAAAAAAGAAGCAGAAAAAGCGCTGAACTATGTAATTAAATATTGCGAGGAAAAGGAGAACGGATTTTCACCTTTGCGTGGATTGCTAAAATCTGCTGACCATTTCGCATCGGCATTTACTTCTGAAACCGGGAAGAAACTAAAACATCTATTTGAAATACCAGATCTAAGCTTTTTTCATGATGAAAAACGAAAAAATGATCTTTACCCGCTTTCTCAAATCGCAACTGATAATGCTAGAAAACATACATTAGTTGTTGCCCCAACAGGAGCAGGTAAAACCGATTTTCTCTTACGGAGATGCAAGGGAAGAGTATTTTATACACTTCCATTTCAAGCTTCGATCAATGCTATGTGGGAAAGAATAAAAGCAACAGTTCCAAATGAAGATATTCGCTTACTTCATGCCACATCAAAAATCGTGGTAAAAAATCACATTGATGAGCAAATACTTCAACCTCTTGCGGGTTCGGCTGTAAAAGTGTTAACTCCGCACCAGCTAGCTGCTATTATATTCGGCATTTCAGGATTTGAAACCGTCATGCTTGATTTGCAAGGGACAGACGTCATTCTTGATGAAATACATACATACTCAGATTTCTCCAGAGCTATGGTACTTGAAATAGTAAAAACACTTTTACGCTTAGATTGTCGAATTCATATTGGCACAGCTACAATGCCTTCTATTTTGTATAATAAATTAAAAGCCATTCTAGGAGGCGAACCCGAAATTTATGAAGTGAGTTTAACTAGTGAAATCTTGGATACATTCGACCGGCATCTGATTGATAAAATTGAAGACGAATCCGCTATTCAAGAGATATTAGAGAATGCATTTGCAAACAATGAAAAAGTATTAGTGGTTTTCAACACTGTCAAAAAGGCACAAACTGCTTATAGCCAGTTCATAAAGCTGTTCCCTGATATTCCAAAAATGCTTATCCATAGCCGCTTTAAGAGAGGCGACAGAGTTGAGTTGGAAACTCGTTTAAAATCAGAATTCAATGGTGATGGGAAGCAATATGGAAATGGATTAATGCCTTGCCTGGTGGTTTCTACTCAAGTAGTCGAAGTAAGTTTGGATATAAGTTTTGATAGAATGATTACCCAATGTGCTCCTCTGGACGGAATGATCCAACGCTTTGGTCGAGTACATAGGAAACGTACTAAAGATACCATTGGCAAGTATAAACCGATTCATGTTATCAAACCCAGCGGTAATGTTTTGCCTTACAAAATGGAGACTCTAAAGGCTAGCTTTGATCAATTACCCGACTGCTTTGAAGTACTGAAAGAAAAATCATTACAAAGTAAAATAGATTTGATTTATCCTACTTTAGACATGAAAGAAATTGAAATGCATTTGATATATAAAAATGAAAGATATGCTATTAAAGAACTAACGGATAACAAAAAGGCCATTTTAATTGACGCATTGGAAATTGAAAGTGCTACATGCATACTATCGACGGATAGAGAAAAATATTTAAATTCTAACTGGGAGGCCCGATCACAATTGGAAATTCCAATTAATTATAAAACGATAGCACGAAATAAATCAAACTACGAGCAATTAGAAGTTGGAGCTTATCCTTTTGTTATACCGCAAGACTTAGCATCGTATAAAATATTTGGATTACAATTAATAGAACATGATAACATCTTATAAAATATGTACACAAGTTATATTGGGAAAAAGTTTCTAAAATTATATCGAGAAAAATATAACAAATCTAATGCTTATACAGCACGCCAATTTTTTGATGAAATTTTATTCCCGCTCTTTTTTGATGACGAAAAACATTTAATGCATGTCGGAAACTCCCCTTTCTTTCAAAAGCCAAAAGAAAGTGATGTTATTAAATACGGGAAAAAGTCTCTTGCTCAATATAATAATCTTATCAATGCTATTGAAATTGAGCCGCCTAACATGGCTATTTACGTCGGTTTTGCTGCAAAAGATGTAGAAGGCACAACTTCCGGACAACTTACAAGTATAGATTTCAAAACTGATGCTGAAGAAATGTACGCATCATGGATCGGCGAGGGACTCGGAATTGGAGTTAGTGGCGGATATGTAATGCTTATTGATGAAGAGAAAGTTTTGTTTTCTTTGTTTAACGGTTGGATTCAATATCGAAAATACCTGCAGCAAACGCCCCATTTAAAGGATAAACAAATTGAAACTTGGAATGGACATTGGCTATGCCATAGCTTCCAAAACAACTTCGATCTCAATCATCCCATGGATAATTTTAAAGTTGAAATAGCAGAAGTTCAAGGAAAGATTGCCATTTCAACTCAAAATTGGTCTAAAGTAATATTTGCACTTTCAAAAAAATACGCAAATACAACATTAATAGCATATGCTTATAATCTATCACAGACTAATACAACACTTGGCTTCATCAATCTTTGCCTTCCTGATATTCGTCGTTTATACGAATTGAGAGATAAAATATTTATAAATCAGAGTGAGGTTATATTAAAAGATGAAGAGATTGAGAAGCTAGAAACATTCTTCAATTTTAGAAGTGCTTGCAAAATGGGGACAATTGGCTTAAAAGCATTAGAGCCATCCAAATTGCGGGAATATATGCCGCGTAATTCGATGGATTATGCTCAGGGAAAAGATTTCAAATTCTCAGATGACAACTCGTATTATATCTATTCACTTTATAAACTTTGGATAATTGCCATGCTTAACAAAACAGAATTACTCCAATTAGCTTCAGGCGTAGCAACTGCTTTATTAGAATTCGAAAACCAGCCTAACAACAGAGGCAAAAAAGATTTAGTTACCCTTTCAGAAGAGGTTAAAGAAGCATCAAATCTAAGAGTCTTTATAGAAAAACTAACAGCAGTGTTAGATAAAAAACCTGAAAACGCTCAAACATTCAGGAGTGTTGTTGAACAAACTTTAAAAATGCCATCAGATAACTTCCCATTGTTTTCAACACTTATCCGTTTCGAATATACTTATCAAAAATCAAAAAATTAATTATCAATAAAATAAACCCATTAAACATGAAACCATACATTTATTTGAGAGGATTAAGGCATGCAGAACATACTGTTTTTGGTGTCAATGATGGCCAAAAATATTATGTTGACCCGCAATTTGGCAAAAGAATGGCCTATTCAAGTGGTCAGCAAGTTAAACGTTCAATTATTGAAGCATTGAATATGCCTTTCGCTGCTATGACTTTCAATTGGGAAATTGATAAAAAAGAAAATAAAGCAAGCCAAAAAGAGCCACATTCTCCTTGTGATCCAACTTTTACAGATCAATTACTGGGTGGATACATGAAAGCAGAAAGTGGAAGCTTTACGGTAAAACGGCGTAGTCCGCTGTCTATCTCGGCAATGCGTCCATTGCATCCGCTTTTAGGTGGAATTGAATATCCAACGGAAAATTTGACTTTTGACAGAACCTCTTATCCCGAACATCATGAAGTAAAAGTTTATTGGCTGGAAAATAAAAAACGGGGCGAACAACTAACAAAAGAAGAGTTAAATAGTTGGCTAAATACAAATAAAAGAAATTTACCTAATCGTGCTTTTATTCAAGACCAAACAAGAGCCACAGGTCTCTTCGTCTATGATGTGGCTATTGATTTACGCACTTTATTTTGTGTTTCAACCAATAAATTAGAACCCGAACTTTTTCCTAATATTGAAGAGAAGCTTCTTGTTGAAGGTTGGATCGAAGGAAAAAATATTTTTGGGAAATGTTTAATTTGTCCTCCTCAAAAACGTACAGCAATTATTTCAGCTTTGGCGCATGCAATTGTTAATTGGAGGATAACTTCTAATCAAGCACGCACTTTTAGCTTAATGGAAACACTGGCATTGGCAATTAGTGATAACGCTAATCAGATTGCCTATTCAATTCGTGGTGAGTTAAGAGATGATACAGATCGTGCACAAGCTATTCCTAAAATAGACGAAACCAGTAAGTCGGATATCTTTATAACACCCATCGCTTCAAGTTACATTGCAGGCGCTGTCGGGTCCACCGACGCACTTGACCAAGCCGAACAAAAACTTATTGATTTAATGCTGGCCTTCCCTTATGAAAATCAATAAATAGCAATTAATATCGAAATATGCTGAAACGGTATGATGATCGAGAAGCTAGGCGTTGCCGCTTATTATCTCCGTTTATCTAAAAAATAAATGTTTACAGTTTTCGACTTGATATCCAAAGAGCAAAAAACATAAGTGTATGTTCACTGCCACACATATTGCTTATTACCACATCTGCAAACGCAAACTCTGGTTATTTTCAAATGGTATTAGCATGGAGCATACTTCAGATATGGTTTCCGAAGGAAGACTTATTCATGAGATTAGTTATCCGCAACGAGCAGAAAAATATACGGAAATATCGATCGGCGGTAGTAAGATAGATTTTTATGATGCTAAGAATAAAGTGATCCATGAAATAAAAAAATCCGACAGTATGGAAGCTGCCCATGAATGGCAGGTTAAATATTATATCTGGCTACTGGAACAGAATGGCATCGAAGGAGTCAGCGGTATTATTGAATACCCTAAATTTCGGCAAACAAAAGAGGTCAAAATCAACGAAGAGGACAGAAAATACCTGGAAGAAATAATAAAGCAGATAAAAACTATTGCTGATGATGAGCAATGCCCGGCAAGGCTCAATAATAATAAGCTATGTAAAAAATGCTCTTACTATGATTTTTGTTATACTGACGAATAAAAATTTCAAAAAAGTAAAGCTCATCCTGCCATGAAAAAATCTTATTATCTTTTTAATCCCGGCCGTATGAGTCGTAAAGACAATACTCTGAAATTCACCCCTATAGATGAAGAGGGCAATGAGGGTGATCCAAAATATATTCCCATTGAAAGCGTGGATAATTTATACGTTTTTGGCAGCCTTGATGGCAATAGCGCTTTGTACAATTTCCTCGGTAAGGAGCAGACCACTGTTCACTTTTTTGACTACTATGAACATTACACAGGCTCGTTTATGCCAAAGGATTACCTGCTATCCGGGAAAATGTTGATCGCTCAAACAGAGACTTACACTAAACTCAAAAAAAGGCTGCTTATAGCGCAAAAATTGGTAGAAGGAGCAGCTTTTAATATGCTCAAGAATCTTCGCTATTATAATAACCGGGAAAAAGATACTGATACTCAAATCACACGTATAGAGGCACTGACAGAAACCATAACTTCTTCGTCCGACATTGAATCACTGATGGGTATTGAGGGTAATATTCGCATGATTTATTATGAAGCTTTTGCCGCCATTATTAATGATTTTGAAATGGGTCAACGCAGCAGGCAGCCTCCCTCCAATGAGGTCAATGCTATGATATCGTTTGTAAACAGTCTATGTTATACCCTTTGCCTTGATATGATCTTTCACACTCAGCTCAATCCCACCATTAGCTTTTTGCACCAACCAGGTGAACGACGATATTCACTTGCCCTTGACCTAGCAGAAATATTCAAGCCGGTAATAGCTGATAGGCTGATATTTTCCTTGCTAAATAAAAAACAGGTGCAACACCATGATTTTGATCATCAGCTGAATAGTTGCCTTTTAAAAGATAGTGGTCGTAAAACCGTTGTAAAAGCCTGGGATGAAAAATTGAATGAAACCATTAAACACCGCTCACTGGGCCGAAATGTCAGCTACAGGCATCTCGTAAAGCTTGAATGTTATAAACTGGCCAAGCATATTTTAGGCATAGAGGATTATAAGGCGTTTAAAGCCTGGTGGTAAGTTTTATGTATGTGATTCTTGTTTATGATATTGAAGAAAAACGCGTCGGAAAAATGTTAAAATTATGCCGACGTTACTTGAATTGGATACAAAATAGTGTATTCGAAGGCGAGATCACTGCGGTAAAACTAAAAGAGCTGGAATATGAGGCAAAAAAAATAATGGATATAGAAAAGGACAGCCTGATCCTATTCAAAAGCCGGCAGGAAAAATGGCTTGACAAACAGATCATAGGAAAGGAAAAAAACGACCTTGATAATATAATATAGTCGCTGCTCTCATCAAAAAATAGCCAATTAACGCTCTATACCGCTGGAAAAATCATGGCATTAAGGCCAGATAAGGGTTTAATAGGTGTACCCTGTATATATCATAGAATTGCACATCCACTAGTTTAAAAGACCAAAATCCATTTTTCATTTTCTTAATACTTGAGAATTAGCATATTACCATGCCGCTATAAACGGCTTTTAATTGTACCATGAGGAATTGAAATAACCAACTCGCGGCCACTTTCCCGGTATCTTGATCACCATTAATTGCACCATCATGGAACTTTCAAACTATATCTCCTATTTTTTTCCATTCAATCAAATTAACAAGGTCACCATTTAACAAAAAATATCTGGTATTCAGAAAATTCGTCCAAAATCAGCCGAAAATTGTAAAAAATTTTTAACCCCCTCCCCTTTTATCCTTAAATTGTAATAAACTACTACACATGAGAAAACATTGGCTGCCGCTGGCCGGCATCTTATTCATTTCTATTGGCTTTACCAACGCCACCCGGGCCCAACAAAAATCACACAAACCGAACGGATCCGCAGCAGGGCATACATCAACGGCTGTCGAAAAATCCGCCGCCAGATATAAGACCCAGGCCATCCAGGATCTACAGTCCGACTACGGACTTTATCAGGGCATCGCCCTAAAAATATGGAGTTATGCCGAACTGGGTTACCAGGAAACCAAGAGCTCTTCTCTCCACCAAAAAACCCTTTCCGACAATGGATTTTCCATTGAGGCTGGCGTGGCGGGTATGCCAACGGCCTTCGTAGCTACTTATGGAAATGGACAGCCGGTGATTGGGATCCTTGCCGAATTCGACGCCCTGCCAGGTCTCTCCCAGGATTCAGTCCCGGAGAAAAAGCCTGTCGCCGGAGCCATAGCCGGCCATGCCTGCGGACACCATCTCTTCGGTACCGCATCAGTAGCCGCAGCCATTGAATTAAAGCGACTCATTGAACAGTACCATCTAAGCGGCACAATAAAGTTATTTGGCACGCCGGCCGAAGAGGGAGGAGCCGGAAAAGTGTATATGGTCCGGGATGGTTTATTCAAAGGAGTAGACGTCGTCGTTAACTGGCATCCGGCCGACAAAAACGGGGTCATGTATGGCCAGTCGCTTGCCGTGATCTCTGCCAAATTCCGGTTTCATGGGATCGCCGCACATGCAGCCGCCGCGCCAGATAAAGGCCGCTCGGCCCTGGATGCTGTCGAGGGGATGGACTATCTTGTCAATATGATGCGGGAGCACGTTCCTTCCGATGCCCGGATCCACTACGTGATTACGGACGGAGGAAAAGCCCCTAATGTCGTTCCAGATTTCGCAGAGTCTTATTATTATGTGCGGGACTATGACCGTGATATCGACCGCCAGATCTTCGACCGGGTCGTGAAAGCCGGGCAGGGCGCTGCACTCGGGACCGGCACGACCATGGACTATGAACTTATCGACGGCGATTATGATATTTTGCCTAACAAGGTGCTGGCCCAGGCTATGCAGAAAGACCTGGAAATGGTGGGTGGTGTAACCTATACTCCGGAAGAGACTGAATTTGCTAAAAAGATCCAGGCGACATTCACTTATAAGGTCCCTCCCCCCGAATCCGTGGCGAAAGTCGATACCCTGTCTGCCAGCGTGCTCAAGGAGTCCGCTTCTTCCGATGTCGGCGACGTGAGCTGGAATGTCCCCACAGTAGGCATGGGTGCTGCTACCTGGGTGGTCGGAACACCGCCGCATAGCTGGCAGGCAGTCGCCAGTGGCGGAACAGGTATCGGCACCAAAGGAATGATGGTTGCCGCCAAAACCATGACGCTCATGGGCATCGACCTGCTCACGCAAAAGGACCTGATCCCAGCTGCATCGGAAGAATTCAAAAAAGCACGAGGTGCGGATTTCCAATATGTCCCCTTACTGGGGAACCGAAAGCCTGCGCTTAATTATAGGAATTGAGCGGGAGTCAATTGCAATTGAACGGTTAGGTCCTGTCGGAGGCTTACCGGTTCTTTTACCTATAATATTATTCATGGAGCGCCAGTCAAGCTATCCCGACCATTTCGTGCAACTCCACGAAATGGTCCAAATTGGCTCTGGAGCTAGACCATTCCAATTCCTCTACTGGGCAATTAAAAGGATCAATCGGCTGTCCGTTCTCCGTTACACCCTCCTGCTTTCAATTCCTTTACGGTACAATTCAAGCCATAAATACCAAAAAAGGGCGGTCACAAAGTTGATCTTTCAATTCCTCTATGGTACAATTAAAGCTGGATGCCCGCAGCGGCCGCCTGTGCACCCAGGGAATTTCAATTCCTACATGGTATAATTAAAGCACTTTCCACCCACCAATCTGCATGTATTTACTGCCGAATTTCAATTCCTGCATGGCACAATTAAAGCAAGATTAGAAGCAATGCCCCGGCAATTTGAATTCCAATTTCAATTCCTCTATGGTACAATTAAAGAAAATCCTGCCAACTGGCCCTGGCTCGATATCTATCACTTTCAATTCCTTTACGGCACAATTAAGCCATGTCAAATGTTTGATCACGCTGCCGCAACTACAATTTCAATTCCTCTATGGTACAACTAAAGCCAATGCGGGTCACACGCTGCAATTTACCCGAATATCTTTCCATTCCTTAATAGTACAATTAAAACCTTTATAGACGAAGCACATCAGATACGAATGTTTAACTTTCAACTCCTCTACGAAACAATTAACGCCGTCCTCGGCAATAATCCGCAAAAGACCGCTATTTAATTTCAATTCCTCCACGGTACAATTAAAGCAGCCTATAAGAACTGGCACATTCCACCAGGCAAGTACGTTTCAATTCCTCAATGGTACAATTAAAGCCGTAGCCACATTGTTATACCTTTTAAAAAGTATTCAGTTTCAATTCCTCAATGGTACAATTAAAGCACCACAGTGCTGGGAGACACTACCACCCTTAACCGTTTCAATTCCTCAATGGTACAATTAAAGCCTTTCCTGCCAGGACGGTCACAGGGATTGTTGCAAGTTTCAATTCCTCTATGGCATAATTAAAGCAAAATAGAAGAGTTAACACTTTATGCTATTAATCAGTTTCAATTCCTCAATGGTACAATTAAAGCGGTACTGTAAGTAACACGACAACAGAAACGTCTCTCAAGTTTCAATTCCTCTATGGTACAATTAAAGCGATGCCGGCTCTTAAGCTGCCGCCATTTAATACTCGTTTCAATTCCTCTATGGTACAATTAAAGCTACCCCATTCGTTTATGAGGGACGACTAATAATCCGGTTTCAATTCCTCTATGGTACAATTAAAGCCTGACAATCTTAACCACAGTACCGTGCCCATATTGGTTTCAATTCCTCTATGGTACAATTAAAGCAAGTAGTGGAGGAGGGTCTTCACCAGTAGGGACTTCTGTTTCAATTCCTCTATGGTACAATTAAAGCTTATACCAATCCGCATCTTTTGCCTTCTCTATGAGTTTCAATTCCTCTATGGTACAATTAAAGCGCACGAGCGGGGTTTCTGCCTTGCTGCATATAACGTTTCAATTCCTCTATGGTACAATTAAAGCTTGTCACAGCCGGAGCCGCTACCCCCGCCTTACTCCGTTTCAATTCCTCTATGGTACAATTAAAGCCTGGATCAAATGAATTTGTTGATCAATGCGATGAAAGTTTCAATTCCTCTATGGTACAATTAAAGCATATACGGAATTTGATTCCAGTGGCTTATAAACACGTTTCAATTCCTCTATGGTACAATTAAAGCACGGAATGTATCTCCTTGCGACGGTCCCCACTCAGTTTCAATTCCTCTATGGTACAATTAAAGCCAGCAATTACATAATGCCGATCTATATGATTTCAGTTTCAATTCCTCTATGGTACAATTAAAGCCCCAGTATTACAGTTCCCACCGCATCTACCCCTAAGTTTCAATTCCTCTATGGTACAATTAAAGCCGGAATCGCCTGTAGCGTGATTATAGCGGCCTCCAAGTTTCAATTCCTCTATGGTACAATTAAAGCAACTATTACTGGCAGCTATACCGTTACGCTTAGTTCGTTTCAATTCCTCTATGGTACAATTAAAGCATCCGCAACAATTCCGGGCGCCTTCACAATCCAATGTTTCAATTCCTCTATGGTACAATTAAAGCTGATCTTCGTCGAAAGCCCTCTGGCCTGCCAATTTGGTTTCAATTCCTCTATGGTACAATTAAAGCAGTAGTTGCGGCTCCTGACCAGTTATTGACAGTCATGTTTCAATTCCTCTATGGTACAATTAAAGCGGCCAGCGCCCAGACGGAGAGTAACAACCCTTACACTGTTTCAATTCCTCTATGGTACAATTAAAGCAATGTTACTATTCCGAATCCATATGCCCTAATGATGTTTCAATTCCTCTATGGTACAATTAAAGCTGGAAAAGGATACCCACACCCTATAGCGTTAAAATGTTTCAATTCCTCTATGGTACAATTAAAGCTGGATGGCTTCGCGGGAATCAACTTCGATCCTGTTAAGTTTCAATTCCTCTATGGTACAATTAAAGCAGGGCACGATAACGCTGATTGCCGCCCAGGATAACGCGTTTCAATTCCTCTATGGTACAATTAAAGCTTAGCTATGCCATTAAACATGATAGTCTTTATGCGTGTTTCAATTCCTCTATGGTACAATTAAAGCTTCTTTACACGGTTTTGTAGCTATAGATTCTGATAGGTTTCAATTCCTCTATGGTACAATTAAAGCTAATATAGAAAGGCAAAAATACTTCCGGCCCTTCAGGTTTCAATTCCTCTATGGTACAATTAAAGCAGTTTGCTTTTTCCCACCATGCCACTGATCCTATCAGGTTTCAATTCCTCTATGGTACAATTAAAGCTATTCGTTGACCTCTTCGGGTTCTGCTTTATATGGTTTCAATTCCTCTATGGTACAATTAAAGCTGACCATTCATGCAAGGGAATAACGATATCCATTAGTTTCAATTCCTCTATGGTACAATTAAAGCCCATATAAAATTTAAGGTATCTGTAATATAATCTTGTTTCAATTCCTCTATGGTACAATTAAAGCTTTTGCAGCAAATGGGCATATAGCATTTCCTTATAAGTTTCAATTCCTCTATGGTACAATTAAAGCATGCAACTCCTGATATCTGGCCGAAGCCGGCTTAATGGTTTCAATTCCTCTATGGTACAATTAAAGCCAAATAGGACGTTTATCAGCAATTAGTGCTAACGTGTTTCAATTCCTCTATGGTACAATTAAAGCTGCGATTGGTCTATCAATGCCTTATTTGCTCTATCTAGTTTCAATTCCTCTATGGTACAATTAAAGCCCGCTGTCTAAAAAAATCAACCTTGCCCTAACTTTGTTTCAATTCCTCTATGGTACAATTAAAGCTCGTTCATAACGACATCTCAATATACTCATTTTCAATAGATAATAAAAAAAGCAGAAGACATAAACCAAGCTAAAAGTAGTCCATCGTCAATAATATTAATGCAGCCAGGGATCGACGACTAATCTAAGGCTACGTCCAGACAGGGTCTTTACTTTTTTGGGCCGTTATCGCCAAGAGGAAAGGTCATTATTTTATGTCACCGACGACAATTTAGGAAGGCCCAAGGCCCTTACGCCGACAACCATTCCCAATAATTATCCCGATGAATAACCTGGGCAATCGCCGGATGGTACTCTGCAATAAACGCTTTTGGAAAATTATTCTTAGCGCGGGGATTCCATTTCAATTCATAAGCAGAAATCTTACCATCCTGTTCTTCGATATAATCGATCTCTGCCTGAAAGGTATTGCGCCAAAAATACATGTTTCCGTAAAAGCCGTTGTATGCCAACTGCTTCTTCCGCTCGCTTATAATAAAATTCTCCCATAAAGCGCCGACGTCACTTCGCTGGGAAAGAGGGGCGAAATTATTGATGATGGTATTCCGAACCCCATTATCATAAAAATAGATCTTTCTGGTACTGCTGATCTCATTACGCAGATTACGGGCAAAAGGATTAAGCCGGAATATAACAAACGTTTTTTCCAGCAGATCGATATAATCATTCACGGTTGTTTTATCGGCGCCTACTGTCTGAGCCAGCTCGTTATAGGATACTTCACTTCCCACCTGCCAGGCCAATGCCTGTAATAGTTTCAGCAGGATTTCCGGCTTTCGGATTCCCCCTAGTTCCAGAATGTCCTTATATAAGTAACTACCGGCCAGATTAGTAAGGATTTCTGTGGCATTCTCCGGGTTTGTTATGACGTCCGGATACATCCCGGTAACCAGAAATTCCTCCAGACGCGGAACTGTTTTTGCAAAAGAAAAATATTCCTTAACTTCTACCCAAGAGAGTGGATAGAGCCTGTATTCCCACTTACGGCCCGTCAGCGGTTCATTAACTTTATTGGCTATTTCCAGTGAGGAAGAGCCTGAAATGAAGAGTTGAATATCTTTTTTAGCATCTACGATCATCTTGGCGCTTAGCCCTATATTCTCTAATCTCTGCGCTTCATCGATTACAATCACTTTATAATTACCGATATAGTTATTGATAAAAGCCTGGGTGGGATTATTCCATAACAAGCGGGTAGCAGGATCATCCCCATTGATGTATAAGTAATCCTCTGCCAGGGAGGAGGCGATCCCGGTAATCAAAGTCGTTTTTCCCACCTGCCTTGGCCCTAGCACGACTATTGCTTTTTTATAGTCGATCTTTTGCTTCAGCACGGTTTCCAGTGCCCTTTTTATCATATTTGGCGATTATAATCCCCAAATTAAGCCTTTTTTAGCGATCATAATCCCCAAATTATATGTTTTTCGGCGATCATAATCCCCAAATTCGACCTTTTCTTTATAACTACTTGTTAAACAACTCCTTCTGCGTGGCGGTGCCGCCGTCGTTGCCGAGGGGTGGCAAATTGAGGTGATCGAAGGTGGCATTCTTCGGTCTGCCATCCGGGCGGGGGGTACGGCCGCGGATGCTGTATACCGGATTGTAAACGATCTGGTCCGAAGGCATTTCATAGCTCAGCAGGATCGCCATTTCCTCATCCGTCAGGTCCGGCTTCAGCCATTCCATCTCCAGTTCCTTAGGGAGGAACAGAGGCATCCGGAAGGCATTGTCGCCACTGTTGTGAATCTGCCGCATAACGCTATTGGCGCCCCGCGTGATCAGCGTGAACATGCCGCGCATTTCGCCCGTTTCTGGATCGGAAGGGATCCTGGTATTAAAATGATAGAGACCGGGGATGCAGAACATTGCACGATCCTTCAGCCGGATATGATAGGGTATTTTATTCTTCCAGCCTTTGATCTCCCGGTGTTCGTAGATGCCGGTGACAGGGATCAGGCACCTGGTCCCGCGTATCCGGTGCCAGAAGGAGCGCCGGTCCTCCAGGATCTTCTCGCTGCGGGCATTGACCATGGACTTACGCATGGCCTTTATCTTTTCCGGAGTGTCCATATATTCCGCGATAATGCCCCATTCAAAATGTTTGCGATGATACTGCGTTCCCTCCAGGGTAATGACGGGATAACGGTTATGACCTAACGCCAAAAAATGTACGCCCATGTCCAGGTCAAAATTTATCTCCGAGTCATGGACCAGCTCAGGAAAATAATTGTCGATCAATTGCAAGGCGGAATAAAAAGCTATATCCAGGCACATGTCTGATGATTTCAGTATTTTTCAATGTCGCCGAAGGGAATCGTGTCTTCCTCCCCGTCGTAACTAAATTTAAGCAATAGTTCCCCAAACTCTTCATAAAGCCCCACCTGTATTTTCTCACCTTCACGGCTACCGCGCCAGCCGGCGTGATGGCGATTGATATAATGCCTTATTTTTTCCCGGTATACAGGCGGCGGCTTCCAGTCCACTCCCTTTTTGGCCGCATAGAAGATCTTATAGCCAAACGGCTGCCGGGCGGCAATATAGAGCTTCTCCAGCTGCTCCGGAATGTCGGCATCATATAAGAAGACATGCGGATCCTGTGGGATAGCCGTTACATGCCGCTCAGCCTGCTCTCTTTCATCAGCGGAATAAGCCCGGAAAAGAAAAGCCGCTTTAAGACGGGCGTCCATCCCCCGGGCAAAAGCCTGCCTGACAAAGAACCGCTTGCCTTTGGCCACCTGATCTTTGAGCAGGGTCTCGCTGAGGAGTGGGAATGGATTGTATAGCATCGGCCATCCTGTTTGCCCATAAAGCTAAAAGATTTCTATGGGAAAAAGAAAGACCTTATGGCCGCTTCACGCCAATCGCACGCATCAGGTATTTCTCTCCATACTGCCGTTTAATGCTGTCGATCGATTGATAAAGCCGGATCGTCTCCTGCGTGTCCTCATACAATTTGATCTGATAATTCCCGGGCACCAGCCGGGTAAACCGGATACCCAGCAACCGGACTAGCATGCGCCGGTCATATAGTTTTCCGAAGATCTCCTGCGCCAGCTGCAACAACAGATGGTCCGCATTGGTATAGTCGATGCTCTTCTGCTTCACAACGGTATCGAAATTGGAATAGCGCAGCTTCACCGTCACGCAGCCCGTGAGCTTGTCCTGTTTGCGCAGGTCAAAAGCGATGGATTCCGTCATACGCACCAGCTCGGCATGCAGGAAGTCCATGTTGATTGTATCCACCTGGAAGGTACGCTCGGTGGAAATGGATTTCTGTTCCTGGTAGGGGATCACGGGAGACTCATCCAGCCCATTGGCCTTGCGCCAGAGGTCGATCCCGTTCTTGCCCAGCAGGGTCTCCATCATGCCGATGGGGATGGCCGCCAGCGTCCTGACCGTCTCCACGCCGCGCCGGTGCAGTTTGGCAGCCGTCTCCTGGCCGACGCCCGGGAGCTTGGCAATCTTTAAAGGGGCCAGGAAGTTCTTTTCTTCGCCGAAGGGGATTTCAATCTGTCCGTTGGGTTTTACCTCATTGGTAGCCACCTTGCTGATCAGCTTGTTGCTGGCAAGCCCGTAGGAGATGGGCAGGCCGCTCTCCTTCAGCACCTTCTTCTTCAGATCTGCGATAAAGAGGTTGCAGCCGTGGTATTTATCCATCCCTGTCATATCGATATAAAATTCATCGATGGAAGCCTTCTCGAACAAAGGGGTGTTGTCCTGCATGATCTCCGTGACCAAATGAGAATATTTCGAATAGGACTCCATATCCCCCCTGATGATCAGCGCCTCCGGACAGAGCCGGCGGGCAAGCCGGATGGGCATGGCGCTATGGATCCCGAATTTCCGGGCCTCGTAACTACAGGCGGCTACTACGCCCCGGTCGCCGGAGCCGCCTACGATCAGGGGTTTGCCCTTCAACCGGGAGTCTTTCAGGCATTCCACGGACACGAAAAAAGCATCCAGGTCAAAATGAGCGATATGGCGGTGTGGCTGAACTATCATGGTTTTCTGCTTTTAATACCTGCTTTTTCAATCCCCGTGACCTCGACGCTATAGGCCCCGAATTCATTGATCACCTTCCCTTTTATCCGGTAAAACCCGGCCTGGGGCGGATGCCGCGCATGGATCTCCGGAAAGTGCACCGTGTCGATCCAGTCCTTGTTGCTGTCGAGGAAGGTCCCAAAGCTCATCATGTCTCCTTTGACAGTGCGAACAGGCTTATGCGTGATATGATAGCCCAGGACGGAGACCATCTTTCCAACATGGGCCGCCAGCTCCCGGGCAGGGGTATACCGGGAGGGGTCATCGTCCACCAATCCAAAAGGGTCCCGCATAGGAAAGCCCAGGAGCTCGATCTCGTCGTAGATATCGTCCAGTTCATACACGGGGAAATCAGGCAGGGTCAGCTGCATCGGAGCTTCTTTGAAGAGTGCCTGGTGGGCCGGCGCCAGGGCCCTGTTTTTCTTTTGAACAAAATCGCCCTCCCACAGCAGCTCCTTTTTATTTTTCCCCGTGAAGCGCAAAGCCCCGATCCGGATAAGGATCTCCAGCATCTCCGGCGTGACGGCCGTGCGTTCGATAAACTCTGTCAGGTTCAGATAGGGTCCCCCATAGCCGCGCTCTTCGAGGATCTTCTCTACCAGCGCCTGCTCCAGTCCCCTCACATGAACAAAGCCCGCATAGACATCCACTCCGTTGATATTCGTATAATAGTCACTGTTATTGACACAGGGGGCGTGCACCCGGGCGCCCGTCTTCATCAGCTCGTAGAAATAGAGCTCGCGGCTATAGAAGCCTCCGAAATTATTGATCACGGCGACGGCGAATTCCATGGGATACCAGGTCTTGAGATAGAGGCTCTGGTAGCTCTCCACGGCATAGGAAGCGCTATGCGCCTTACAAAAGCTGTATTCGGCAAAGCTTTCGATCTGACGCCATACTTCTTCCGTCGTCTTGTCCGGGTAGCCGAACCCGGCGCAATTCGCGAAAAAGCGCTCCTTCAAAGCTACCAGCTGCTTCTTCCCCCGGTATTTGGAACTCGTAGCCCGGCGCAGCAGGTCCGCATCGGCCATATCCAGTCCCGCCCAGAAATGCGCTACCTTCAATACATCTTCCTGGTAGACCATCACCCCATAGGTCTCTTTCAGCAGCTCTTCCAGCTTCGGATGTAAATATTCGAAGGATGTGGGGTTATGAAACCGGTAAATAAACTGCTTCATCATCCCGCTGCTACCCACCCCGGGCCGGATGATAGAGCTGGCCGCGACCAGGCTCCCATAATCTTCGCAGCGCAGTTTTTTAAGCAGGGTACGCATGGCGGGTGATTCGATATAAAAACAACCGATGGTGTCCCCCGAGCGGATCTGCTCTTTCACCTTCATATCTTTTTTGAATTTCTGTACCTGGTGAATATCTACGTCGATCTGTTTGTTCTGTTTGATCAGCCCGATACTCTCTTTGATATGCCCCAATCCCCGCTGACTCAGGACGTCCAGCTTATATAGCCCGATATTCTCCGCCACGAACATGTCGATCTGGGCCGTGGCAAATCCCTTCGGGGGGCGGTGTACGGCGCAGTAGGCCGCGATAGGCTCCTCACTGATCAGGATACCGCCCGGATGAATGCTCAGATGATCCGGGAAGTTCTGCAACAGTTTACCGTATTGGAGAATGAGGTACTGGATCTTGCCTTTTCCGTCAAACTGGTCCATCTCGGCTTTTGGCAGGCCGAAGACTTTCCCCAGCTCGCGGATGATGGCATTGGATTGGAAGGTGGTATACATTCCCAGTAGGGCCACCTGCTGCCGCCCATACCGCTTGAACATATAGTCGATCACTTCATCCCGGTCCCGGTAGCTGAAGTCGATATCGAAATCCGGCGGACTGGTCCGCTGAGGGTTCAGGAACCGCTCGAAATAAAGGTCCAGCTCGATTGGGTCCACATCCGTGATCTGCAGGCAATAGGCTACCAGGGAATTGGCCCCGGAGCCTCGTCCTACGTGATAGAATCCCCTGCTCAGGGCATAGCGGACCATGTCAAGGGTGATGAGGAAGTAGGCATTGAAGCCCATCTCGTCGATGATCTTTAGTTCTTTCGTCATTCGTTCCGCAGCCTTCTTATTGGCGCCATAACGGGTGAGAAAGCCGTCCTTCGCTAATTTCTCCAATAAGATGCGGTCGTCTTCCCGGGTAGCGCTGTATATTTTTTTATTCTTATCCGTCCCGAATGTCATCGTGATATGACAGGCATCGATCAGCCGATAGGTGTTGACGATGAGAGAAGGGTATTGCTGAAAAGCCTCCAGGACCTTGGCCGGCGAAACAAAATATTCGGAAGGGGCGGCCTGTTCTTCCACAGCCAGCTTAGACAAAAGGGTATTCTTATCAATAGCCCGCAGCAGCCGGTGCAGGTTGTAATGTGTCTTATTCTGAAAGGTAACCGGCTGACGGGCGACGAATTTTCCGGGATAGGAAGTCACCGGCATTCTCAGCAGCTTATTCACTTCGGTTGGCAATACGCCGATATATTCATTCGCCAGCAGTTCCTCCGGCCCTTTGCCGCCTAAAGGATAGATGACAAATCCGTCGGGCGTTTCGCCCGGGCTGCAGAAACGAGGGGTCGGGGGAAAATTCTTTTTCGCCAGCAGATGCTCCGACAAAAATTCATTGATCCACCGGAACCCCTTGTTATTGGCGGCCAATAGAATATAAAGCAGATCCCGGTCATTGCGGATCTCCACTCCCAGGACAGGTTTTATATGCTGCTCCTGGCAGTACTTCAGAAAGTCCCAGGCGTCGGCCGTAGAGTTGATATTGGTCAGCGCCAGCGCGGTAGCCCCTGCTTCCACGCCCGCCAGGACCAGCTCTTCTGTAGCGAAAGTACCGTAATGAAGACTAAAGTATGTTTTACAATTGATGTACATAAATTACTAATATTTTTAGCATGTCTTTGCCAAAAAAACGAGACCATCTCAAACTGGTTTGAGACGGCCCCGCAGCGAAAGTTGCAAGGGTGTTTGGTTTTTTTTCGAACTGTTGAACTTTAAACTAATAGGACGGGTCTGCGATAATGGTTATGGAACTTAGGACAGCAAATGTTTTTTTATTTCTTATTTTTCTTCTTCTGTATAGAATATTCCTTCATCACTAACTCAAGCATTTGAGATTCTCCCAGGTCGCACAATTTTCCGATTTGGAATATATTTTCCAACGTGAACTTCTCCACTCTGTTCATCAGCAGCGTAAACCGATCCACCTTCTTGCCCATATTCGTTGCCACAATGGTCTTTGGGACGAATACGAAAATGTCGTTAAAGGTTTGTATTTTGCCTTCTTTGAACAACACGCTGATAAGCTCATACCGTCGATCACGATTTACCATATTTCAAAGAAATGAAATATAACGATCGTCCCAGCAAAAAGCCCCATCGAGTTATTTTTTGCCTCCTGATTCAACCTTTTCCTATACCCGCTTTACCTCTTTCTTATGCCCTGTTTATCTTTTTCCTACTCCCGTTTTGTCCTTTTTTATTTTATATTCAGGTATCCTTACCCGTTAATTCAAAAAGCCACAAGCAGATGAAACTAATATATTTAGTAAACAGGTCCTCCCCTCCTTTCCCGCAATTCCATGAAGGGGCGGGTCCCGTCAGATCATTTTTTCGCGATTCAGTACCCAATTCTCCGGTTTCAGGTAAGTGAAAGACAGATTTAACATTTTAAACTACAATTGTAGTTGTTTAATTACAACAACAGTTGTATTATTATAGCATGAAAAGACTAAGCGAAAAGGAAGAGACGCTCATGAAGATCGTATGGCGGTTAAAAAAGGCTTTTGCCAAAGACGTCCGGGAAGAATTGCCCGATCCGAAACCACATATCAATACCGTTGCCACTACCATGAAAAGGCTGGCGGATAAAGGCTTTCTTAAATATGAGGACTTCGGGGCCACCTACCGGTATTCCGCCGCCCTCTCCAGGAAAGATTACGCGAATAAATTCGTCAAACCTTTACTCGCCGGTCTCTTTGGCGATTCCATGAAAAACGTGGTGGCCTTTTTTGCAGAAGAAGAAGAAATTACTTTGAAGGAATTGAAAGAGATCATTAAAATGATCGAAGAGAAAGAAAAATAAACTTTATTCATATGTCAGCGTTATTCATCTACCTGGTAAAAGCAAACCTGCTGATCTCGACCCTCTTCCTTTTTTATTTCCTCCTGCTTAAAAACGAAAAGTTCTTCCGGCTCAACCGGTTCTTTATCCTTGGGGGATTAGCGCTGTCGATGATCCTGCCCCTGATGCCGGCTTCCGATAACTTCGTGCATCCCATACAGCAGGAACATGGCGCCCTCCATAATTTGCTGGCTATCTATAGTCATATTAATATACCGGATACGCCCTTTCTCACCGTCGATCAGCGCACGCTCCCTCAACAGGTCTCTATTGTCGATTTTATCAAGGGGCTGTCTTTACTACAAATTCTGCTGTGCTTCTATGGGCTGATCACCGCCGTGCTGTTAGTCCGATTTGTTTTCCAGGTACTACGCCTGGCGGCATTCATCAAAAACAGTGAGCAGCGGCCAAAAGATGGGATCATTTATTGCTCGACAGACAGGGAAATCCCACCCTTCTCCTTCTTCCACTATCTCGTCTTGAATGAAGCACAGCATAGTTCTGAACAAATCCAACAGATTATTCTACACGAAAAAGTGCATATCCGGCAAGGGCATACCATCGATCTGTTATTTTCCGAACTGGTATCCGTTTTCCTCTGGATGAACCCTCTCGTCCTATTATTAAAGCGACATGCAAAGCTCAATTTAGAATACATAGCCGATGAGAACGTCCTCGGTACGGGCACCGACAAAAAGAGCTATCAGCTGAGCATTCTGCAGAGCTGCTTCCGACCTGCGGCAGCCTATCCTCTCACCAATTTATTTAATTCTTCCAAACTTAAACTCCGCATTAAAATGATGAACACCAAAAGAACATCCAACAGCCATTTGTACAAATATCTCTTTGTACTCCCGCTGATCGTGGCGACCTATGTCGTCGTCATGCCATTAAACGCCAGATCCCTGCAAATGAACACGCAAAAGATCAATGCCGAGCGAAAGGCGCAAAAGCTGAAAGCCTTCGAAGGATACTATACGTTCACTTTCCCGAATGATAAAGAACCTTCATATATACAAATAACGGCAAAAGACAGCACCCTGATCCTTAAACAAATCTGGGACGGGAAAGAGATAACTTTTAAGCAGACCGCCCCGCTGGAATTCCTCAACCAGGAAGGGGAACTAAAATTCCCCCTCAAATTTACCAAAGACGAAAAAGGCAACATTACGCAGGTCCTCGCCTTCAACACGGATCTCTGGAACAGGGCGAAGGATTATAAACCTCCTGTGGCAAAAACGGCTATCCGGCTTAGCCCGGAGCAGCTGAAAACCTTCGAAGGAGTATATGGATTAGAGGAAAGAGGTGAGACCCACTATTTACAATTTACGGCGACAGACACCGGTCTTATCCTCAAACAAAAATGGGGAGAAGAGAAAGAAATAGCTTTTCGCCCCGAGACAGAGCTGGACTTTTTTTGCGATGCGCCTGTCTTTACCTTGAAATTTACGAAAAACGGGGAGGGGGTCATCACCCAGGTCCTGGCCTTTAACAGGGACCTCTGGGTCCGGACGAACAAATAAGACGCCCTACGACCCGGCTATCCCCCCTTCCTGAAACCGCCGCCTCCGCCACCGCGGAAACCACCTCCATCGCCGCCACGACGGCCGGGAAATACCCCCGGCATCCTCTTGTCCCTGGCACTGGCAAAATTGTTGAGATTATAGGTGAAAGTCAGCATGACATAACGGGTAAGCACATTGGTCCGGGTATAGGACTCCTGGCTGGAAGAGACCGACTTGCTCACCGCCACATTCTGATTCAGCAGGTCGAATACACTCAAGCGGATCTCCCCGTTCTTCTTTTTGAACAATTCCTTCGCGATGCTGGGATTCAACAAAGGGACGCTGGCATTGTATGCGGCGCTGTTGTTATCCGTATAGGTATAATCCAGGTCAGCCGCGACCAGCCATCCGTTATTGGTATAGGCCGTTATTTCCGCCGACACCGTCTCTGTAAACGCATTCAGGTTGGCAGCCGACGTCTTCGAAGATGTCGCTGGGGCGCCGGATCGCTGATTGATGCTATACTGCGACTTCGTGCTGAGATTCATGTCGAAGTTCTTCTTGATATTCGTGGTCCAGGAGATCGTTTCTCCCATGCTGGTGCTCTTGGAGTAGACATGTGAATACTGGTTTTCAGCTGCGGCGGCGGAATCCGTCGCCAGCAGGGTCTGACTCTGGGAATAACTTACATTACTGATGAAATTAAGGTTGGACTTCGGCTTTTTCAGCGGCAGCCCGTAATTAAAATAGCCGGCAAGATTGTAGGTACCATTCAGGTTGACATAGGTGCTTTGCTGTCCCCCTTTGGAATTATAGAAAACAGCCGATTGTATATCGTTCACGATGGTGCTCGCATTGATCGTCGCGAAGATCACATGCTGCGTGCCCGGGTCGAAGCTGGAATACAATATACGCAGGCTATGCGTAAACTGCGGCTTCAGACCGGGATTACCCTGCTGATAGTTAATCTGGTCGGAAGTGGTGGTCAGCGGCTGCAATTGAGTGGCGGAAGGCGTCCCCGTCCTACCGCTGTAATTCAGGCGGAAATGCCGGGTCCGGGAAATGGAGTACTGGAAATTCACCGTCGGGGTCAGATTAATATAATCATGGATGACCTGGATATTCTTCGTCGTATTGAGACTGTTGAAGCCGGTGAACTGCACCCCGGATCCCATGGAGAAAGTGTATTTCGGATTTTGTACCCGGTAGTTCAGCGTCACCCGGTTGGAATGGGAGGTGAACCGGTACGAGTTGCTGAACAGGCTGTCGAATTGCTTATATGCATGCATTTCATCGACAAAATCGTATGTATTGTTGAGCGCGGTATTCTTCAGGAGCGTATAATTATAATTCAGCTCGATGATCTGGTTCTTTCCAACCGGCTCGGTATAAGACAGGGTCGGACTGATCGTATAGGAATGAAGGGAATTCGTGCTGTACTGGTTGAGGGTATCCACCCGGCCCAACCGGTATAGATCATTGATCGCATAATTATATCCATACCCGCTGGTCACATTCGCCGTGCCATTCAGGTCCAGGGAAATAGTCCGGTACTTCCGGTCGAATTTATGCCGCAGCTGGAGATTGGAGCCGTTGATATTGTAGCCGCTGCTATAGCTATTGGACTGGTCGGCAGAGGTATTCACGGGTGATCCATGGTTATCGTAGGTAGACGAATACGAAGAAGCATGCGGCGTGCTGTTCTGAATAGTGACATTTGGGCGGAAGACAAGGGAGTTATTGCTATCGATCTTTTGCTCCAGGTTGAAATAAATACGATGGTTCTCCCTTTTCTGGATACTGGACTGGCTTCCGGTGGTAGTATTGGTAGAGTCCGTGCCGGCTTGCCCCTGGATGGTCTTGACGCTGCTGTCCTGCTGATCGACGGCGATGTGCTGGCTGTTGAAGAAATAGCTGCCATAGATCTCGGTCTTAGGACCGAAAGAATTCCGGTAGTTGGCGCCCCCGGCCCAGACGGTCGTCACGCCGCTATTCGTGGATGTGCTGCCCCCGCCGCCGCCCCGTCCCGTGGATCCGCCTTCGGGCGTAAAATTCTGCTTATTGATATCATTGGCCTGCCCCAGCAGCGAAACCTGTTCATCGTTATTGAACCGGTGAAAATTAGCGCTCTCGTCATAATTCTGATCGGAGCCTACGCCGGCCACGGCCTTTCCGAAATAGCCCTGTCGTTTATCCTTTTTGGTTACTATGTTAATGGTCTTTGTGCGGTTGCCATCGTCGAAGCCGCTGAACTTGCTCTGGTCGCTCAGATCGTCAAAGACCTGGATCTTTTCGATGATATCCGGGGGCAGATTGCGGGTAGCGAGCTTGGGATCGTCGTTAAAGAAGCGCTTGCCATTGACCAGGACCCGGGTGACGGTTTCCCCCTGGGCGGTGATGGCGCCGTTCTTATCCACCTGGATCCCCGGCATCTTTTTCAGCAGGTCTTCGGCTACTGCATTCGGTTTTGTCGTGAAACTGCCGGCATTGTACTCTACGGTATCCTTGTGAATGCTGACCGGGGGGCGTTGCACGACCACTTCCTGTAGCAGATCGGACATCTTCTGCATATATAAAGTGCCCAGATCGATATCCTTGTTGGTGCCGTCGATGGTGAATTCCTTCCGGATATGACGGTATCCCTCGAAGGTGATGAGCAGGCGATAAGTGCCCGGGCGCAGGTTTTTTACCAAAAAAGCACCCTTTTTATCGGTTGTGGTAAACATTGCCTCGGAGGAATCGGAGGTCACTGCCGTCACCGAAACCGTGGCTTCGCTCAGGTCCGGTTTCCCTGCGGTATCCACGATGGCGCCTTTCACCGATCCTCTGACCTTGGCCTGCGAAAAACCGGATAACCAGCCAATCAGCCCTATTAACAGTAAAAAAAGGCTTTTTCTCATAAGGAAATTTTAATCATTCCAACTGCTAAAATAGCAGACAAGTATATTTCCGGGCGACAAAATATATTAATGGTGAACGGGCATTTTCCACCGGTCATTTTCGTTTCCGCTCCCAATTTAGTTCTATTTTTACCCGCAATATGGAATCCACATTGCTCCTTCAGCATATTGCCGAACATATTACCCTCACGGCGGACGAGCAGGCGTATTTCGTCTCCCTGCTGCATAATCGTAAAATAAAGAAACGGCAATTTCTGACCCAGGAAGGAGACATCACCAAGGGCCCGGTCTTTGTCACGGAAGGGATCTTACGAAGTTATTCGGTGGACAAGAACGGGTTCGAACATGTGATCCAGTTTGCCCCGCCCGGCTGGTGGATCGGCGATATGAACAGTATGATCAGACAGCAGCCCGGCACCTTGTATTGCGACGCCCTGGAAGACAGTGAAGTGCTGTGGCTCTGGAAATCGGACCTGGACAAGCTCTATGGCGCTGTCCCCAAATTCGAACGTTTTTTCAGGATCCTGGCGGAGAATGCCATCAGCGCCTACCAGGCCCGTCTGGTCAATATCCTCAGTCTTCCGGCCAAAGAACGTTATGCCAACTTCTGCCGGCAATATCCTTCTTTAATCGATTGCCTGCCCCAGAAACAAGTCGCCTCCTATATCGGCGTCACCCCGGAGTTTCTCAGCAAAATGCTTCACGATTAATCTACATTAAGTTTTCGGCTTAACCTGCCTTATTTTATGCGGGGCCGATCCCTTCCTACATTTGTATGGTAAAAGGAATCAATTATGAAAAAAAAAATCGAACGGATCATAGCGCAGCCAGCCCGCCCCGGAATGGTAGGCGATGGTTTCAGAGTATTTAATTATATACCGGGCAACAATGTTCCGCAACAACGGATCAGCCCCTTCTTGTTACTGGATTTTAATGCCGAATTTGATTTTGGACCCTCCGACCATTTACGGGGTGTGGATGTGCATCCGCATAAGGGGTTCGAGACCGTGACCATCGCCTATAAAGGTAGTGTGGCCCATCACGACAGCGCCGGCAACAGCGGTGTCATCAAACCCGGAGACGTACAATGGATGACGGCAGGCGCCGGTATCCTGCACAAGGAATACCATGAACAGGAATTTTCCAAAAAAGGCGGCCCCTTCGAAATGGTGCAGCTTTGGGTCAACCTTCCCAAAAAAGATAAATTGACCGCCCCGCATTACCAGGGTATCACGAAGGAGCAAATGGGTAAGCTGGAATTACCGGGCGGTCAGGGATTGGTCAATGTCATCGCAGGGACTTTCAACGGGATCACCGGACCCGCGCAGACTTATTCCCCGGTGAACCTGTTCGATATCCAATTAAAGAAAGGCGGCGTCCTTCGCACCACCCTGCCTGCCGGTCATAACACGGCCATCCTGGTCATAAATGGGCAGGTCGAAGTGAATGGGCAAGCGGCGGACAAACACAGCTTTGTCTTATTTAAGAATGAAGGAGAGGAAATAGACATCAGGGCGGAGGAAGACGCAGTATTACTGGTATTGAGCGGTGAGCCGCTGAATGAACCGATTGCCAGCTACGGACCTTTCGTGATGAATACCCAGGAAGAGATTATGGAATCGATCCGGGAGTTTCAAACGGGCAAGTTCGGGGTGCTGAATTAAGTATAAAAGGAAGTCATGGCAGAATAATTCCGCCATGACTTCCTTTTATAATAGTCAAGGGAAACTAATATGCAGACCCCGTTTTCACGGTTTTGGGGGTTTGGGCAACTTTCAAAATACTTGTCAACGTCGAATAGTCCAGGTTTTTCAATTGCATGGCCGTATAGTTCTTGCTGTTACCGGAGATATCGGTAACCGCAACATTAGCTGGAATAACCACGAACCTGAATTTATAATTCGTATAATCCATCCAGTTCTTATCCCAGTATACAACTAACTTCCCGACTATGGGCAGTTGAGTAAGATAATATACAAAATTAATATTATCGATATTGACGAAGGAAGAATCACCGGGGGTTAAATAGGTCGGCAAATAAACGTAACCGACTACCACTCCTTTGGTAAGAATGGAGGAGGTGATACCGGAAGCCGAAAGGGTATCGACTTCGACCGAGTCCCCATACCAGTTACTATAAGCTCTGCCCATAGACGTCAGCGTTACAATGGACGAATACTGAACACTATCCGGACCTGTAGCGCCAGTCGCACCGGTAGCACCAGCAGCACCAGCAGCGCCGTTTGTGCCGTTCGTGCCCGCAGACCCGGTCTTCGTACAACTAATCATCATACCAATGCCAACTACCATTAATACCAATAAAACTACTTTTTGATTTTTCAAGATTTGGAATTTAGAGTTAAATAATCACATTAGGAATAATCAAATTGTTCACCATGGCGCCAATGGTAACCCCTTAACGCAGCCTAAGTATTTTTTATTTCAGTAAAGAACAAACATTTAAATTCGTTATGTTTGTAATGGTATGCTTACAAATCAGGAAAGGATCGCCCTTACATATCAGGGAGCAACTTTTGAGCGTGATAAGGCGCCCCATATCAGATATCCTTAGCCGGCGGGTAATCTATCGGGATCTTAGTGAGCCGGTAGGCATAATTGGTGAAGCTCATACTATTCACCAGGGCCAGGAGCTCGATCAAAGCGTCCTCTTTATAACCCAGGCTGAAGAAGGATGCCAGCAATTCATCGCTCACCTCTCCCCTGTTGTCGATTATGGATTTTACTACCGCATAGATCGTCTCCCATTTCTTATCGGGATATTTTCCTGCCCGCAGTAATAAAGTATCTTCTTCCTTCCAGCCATTCTTCAAGGCAGAAACGGTATGAGAGGCCAGGCAGTATTCGCAATAATTTAATTGAGACACCATCAAATAAATCGCTTCTCTTTCCTTTCCATGAAAATGTCCTTTCACCTGTGCGCCGGTATAAGCCAGATAGGCGTTCAGCGTCACGGCCGAGTATCCGATGGTCGCATACAGGTTGGGCATGAAACCCAGCAATCTTTTGTACAGGTCAAAGGCTGGTTTGGCAGTTTCATCGATCTGTTCGTAGGTGGGGACAGTAAATGCTTTCATGATTGCGTTATTTGCCCAAAGGTAGAATGGATAGCCTGAAATTCGTCTTTCACCCCCTGCTTTGGGTTTTTAGCCGGCAATCCCCGCCTTCTTAGTATCTTTGCATCCGGATGAACACAGGCAAAAAGAACATAAGGCATTTGACTCTCAGTGAGTTAGAACAATATTTCGAGACCTTGGGCGAAAAAAAATTCAGGGCCAAACAGGTCTATGAGTGGATCTGGCAGAAGCATGCCCATAGTTTCGAGGCGATGACCAACCTCAGCAAGGAGTTGAGGCAGCGCCTGGTGGAGGAGTTTTCTTTGCCTGCCCTGGGCGTCGATGCCACCCAGTATTCCGCGGATGGCACTATCAAGAGCCGCTTCCGGACAGTGGACGGGCACCTGGTGGAAGGGGTGCTGATTCCTACCGATGATCGTAAGACAGCCTGTGTCTCCTCCCAGATCGGTTGTTCCCTCAGCTGTAAGTTCTGCGCCACCGGCTATATGGAGCGCAGGCGCAACCTGGACTATGACGAGATTTATGATGAAGTGGTGCTGATCCACCAGCAGTCCGAAAGAGTCTACGAAAAGAAACTCTCCAATATCGTTTTCATGGGTATGGGCGAGCCCTTGCTCAACTATAAGAATGTGCTGAAAGCCATCGAGCGTATCACCTCCCCTGATGGGCTGGGTATGAGCCCCCGGCGTATCACCGTCTCTACGGCGGGAGTAGCCAAGATGATCCGGCAGCTGGGAGATGATAAGGTGAAGTTCAAGCTGGCCCTTTCACTGCACGCGGCCAATGATACCAAGCGCAACGAGATCATGCCCATCAATGAGACCAATCATATCAAAGCGTTGATCGAGGCCCTCAATTATTTCTATCAGCAGACCGGTAACGAGATCACGCTGGAATATATCCTCTTTAAAGATTTCAACGACAGCCGGCAGGATGCCGACGAGCTGGTGAAGGTCTACCGGCAGATTCCCGCCGACCTGGTGAATATCATTGAATACAATCCCATCACGCAGGCGCTCTTTGCCAAGCCCGATGACGATACCGTCGAAAAATTCATGGACCATCTCGAAAAGAACCGGGTCAACGCCCGGTTACGTCGCAGCCGTGGAAAGGATATCGATGCGGCTTGTGGCCAGTTGGCGAACAAGGATAGTTAAGGGGCCGCAGCTCCCTGGTTTCCTCTTTATCGGCCAATACGCCGTTTTTCAGGGTAGTTACCGGTCCGGCTTATTAAACGTTGGCTCCGGCTTGCCGTCTTATACAGCAAATAATAATACCATGAACTCAAAAACCTACAGGAGCCTCCTCAAAGCAATCCTGCTTTCAGGAGCAATAGGTACCGGTTGGGCCGCTCATGCCCAATCTTCCACTACCGACAATATGAGCGCCGATAGCAGCAGCCGTAAAGCCACCATGCACCGGGCATGGAGAGAACGCAGGGCGGGTGACAGTCTATCCAAAAGAGACGGAGGCCGTTGGGCCGGCAGAGATGGCCGCAGTCCGGATGGTCGCGGAGAAGGCTTTGGCCCCGGGAATCGGGGAGAGGATTTCCGCCGTGGGGGAGAAGGCTTCCATCGCGGGGGAGCAGAAGACAGACAGGAATGGGCGCATGGGGGTGAGCGCGGACCTCGCATTCATTACACGCCGGAGCAACGCAAACAGGTAATGGCCATCAACATGGATTACCATAAAAAATCATCCGACCTCTTCAAAAAAGATAATATTACCCTGAAGGAATACAAGGCCGGTCTGGTAGCCCTGCAGAAAGAAAAGAAGAGCAAGCTGGAAGCGCTGTTGACACAAAAGCAAAAGGATGAGCTGGCTGCCCGTAAGAAGAGAATTTCAGAGAACATGCAAGTGATGGCCGCCGCCCGCATGGAAAGGCTCAAGATCCGTCTGAACCTCAGCGACGACCAGGTGACTAAGCTCAAATCTGGTCAGGAAAGTCTCCGGGCTCAGATGCAATCCATTCACGAAAATCAGGATCTGCTGCCCCAGCAAAAAATGGAACAGCTAAAAGACCTTGCTGCCAAAAGGCAGGATAACTTCAAGTCTGTGCTTACGCCGGAACAATTATCCAAATTCCAGGAACTATCACACCGGCAAAGACCCGGAAGGTTCGGCGGGGAGAATACCGATCATCAGCGGCACCCGTTAGGAGAGGAAACGAAATAGATCTCCCCGGCAGCGGTTGGTTAGCTGCAGCCCTAATGCCGCCTCATTAAATCCTTATGAACACGGTCCCGGAATTTCCGGGACTTTTTTGCGTCCGGGTCACCAGGAGGATGGGCGTCCTCGCTGACGTCTGCTCTCCCTCTTTATTCTTCCGGCCAATTCCTGCCACTGTCCGGTATCCCCTTTCTTTACCGTGTTTTCAGCCAACCAATTCAGGTGTTTTCACGGTATTTTACATCCCCGAAGCCTTCTAGCTTTGCAGGTACGATTCGTTCTGTCTATCTGCCTGCACCTTCGTCACTTGCCTCTCACTACCACTCAAACGCCAGGCTGGATCCGTTTAGTGATCCATCTTTTGACCTTCGTAAACTTTAAACCTTGCATATGAAACAATCCTTCTTATTGCTGGCCGCGTCCGGTTTCCTCCTGCTGACGTCCTGCGTAAAGTATACTCCCGGAGGTCTTCCGGATCGTGAATTAAAGCTCTGTCCTATCCTGACGCTGGAAGCAAAGGATACGATCGATCCCACGAACCCCGACCTTCAATTCCAATTTACCGTTCACTATAATACAGCCGGCAATCCCGTGGATATGCTGCTGACAGCGGGGGATCCCTATTCCATCGTTGATTATCATTTTCGCTATGACAAGTTTAACCGGCTGACCGATTACATTCAAAACTACACTGGTAGTGTCGGTGCGCTCATCTGGCATCGCTATTCCTATCCGGCAAAAAAGCTAGTCATTGATTCTGTATTTAACTATGGCAATGCTTTAATTACCGATCCGGCGCCCGATCCAAGCGATTTTCCCTATGCAATTATTTATACGCTGGACGATGAAGGCAGGATCGTAAAGGAACAGGCGCCCGGTTCATCGCCGTCTATCATCCAATATGATGCAAGAGGCAATAGGATCCTGGCAGGCGTGACCTATGACAATAAGATCAATCCTTACCGAACGAATCCTGTATGGCAGTTAGTTTACAAAGATTTCAGCGCGAACAATCCTCTGACGCCTCCCAGAACCGGACCGGTTGAATATAATGTCGTGGGCCTTCCGCTGGTGATCAAAGGCGGTCCTTATTTGTTTGACCATTCTTTTTATACCGAGCTGCATTTGGACTATGCCTGCGATGCGGGGGGTAAAGGACGCTGAGCCACCGTAAGGGGTGCTGACGTCGCGGGCAAAGAGTGCTGAGGTTGCAGGCGGCTGTGCAATCGCCGGCGGTCTGACAGAGTTGCCCGGATGGTCAGCCCCACCGCAGTTGCTTTTACTGCTTATCAGCATTGCCGACTGACCGCCCCGGGAGAAAATATACGAGGATTCCCTGCATTAATGGTACCTTTGCGGCTTATCATCATTACTGTTGTAAAACAGCAAATCCCCATTTATGAAGAGAAAAACGGATAATTTCAACAAATTCTTCAATAAGAAGCGCAACAGCGCCATCAAGGAGCAATTCAAACAGGAAAAGAAAGCCGCGAAAAAAGAACGAAAAGAGGCCATTGAACGGCATTTCGAAGAGAAAAGGCAAGCCCGCTGGGCCAATCAGCCCCAAACGGAACAATATTCCAAACCTGGCTCTCCCAAAAAGGGAACTCCGGCATCCGGCAATGCGCCGGCAGGGAAAGCAGGTCCCGGATCATTCCGCCCCGCGCATGCGCCGGCTTTCGGCGGCAGCGGCAAAAATGCGCCTGGTATTTCCGATGGCCAGGATCCCAATCTGATCCCCCTGAATAAATATATTGCTCATGGCGGCATCTGCTCCCGAAGAGACGCAGCCGAGCTGATCAAGCTGGGAAAAGTACTGGTCAATGGACAGCCCATTACCGAACCCGGTACCAAGGTCTCTCCCAATGACCTCGTACAGGTCAACGGCAAAAAAGTAACGATCTCCCGCAACTTCGTATACATTCTCCTCAACAAACCAAAGGATTATATCACGACCACCGATGATCCCCAGGGGAGAAAGACGGTGCTGGACCTCACCCGTCAGGCTACCCAGGAAAGGGTTTTCCCTGTAGGAAGGCTGGACCGCAATACATCCGGCGTCCTGTTGCTCACCAATGATGGCGACCTGGCCCAGAAGCTGGCCCATCCCAAACACGAGATCAAAAAGATCTATCATGTTTCTCTCGATAAGCCTCTTACTAAAGCTGATTTCGACAAGATCATCGGCGGGGGCGTCAACCTGGAAGACGGTATCGCCAACGTGGACGTGCTGGCTTATGCGGACCCCAAGGATAAGACCCAGATCGGGCTGGAAATCCATAGCGGCCGCAACCGCATCGTACGGCGTATCTTCGAACACTTAGGCTATGACGTTAGAGGACTGGACAGGGTCATGTATGCCGGCCTCACCAAGAAAAACGTACAGCGAGGCAAATGGCGCCTGCTCACCGACAAAGAGATCCGCATCCTCAAATACCTGAACTCCTCGACCCGGAGCGCCGCCCAGAACAAGGCTATCCAGGCCGAGCAGGCAGCTTACCGTAACAAGAAAGCTTCCCGTGATATGGAGGTAGATGACTTCCTGGAAGATGATGAGCAGCCGGAAGAAGCCGTTCAGCAGAAATCCGCGGCTCGGGGTAAAGCACCTTTCCGCGACAAGACTGCCGGTTCCGGCAAACGCCCTTTCACCGCCGGTAAAAAAGACTTCGCCGGCCCGGGAAAAGAATCCAAAGCCCCTTTCCGCGACAAACGCAGCACTCCCGACAAAGAAGGATTCGGCGAGAAAAAAAGCTTCTCCGAAAAGAAGGGGTTCGCAGGGAAAAAGGATTTTGGTGAGAAAAAAGACTTTGCGGGCAAGAAAGACTTCGCAGGAAAAAAGGATTTTGGCGGCAAGAAAGCGTTTGGCGATAAAAAAGAATTCGGAGAGAAGAAACGTTTCTCCGACAAGAAGGAGTTCGGCGACAAGAAGGGTCCCGGCAAGAGCTTCGGCTCCCGCAAAGAGGGCGCTGGCAAAGAGGGTTTCGGGAAAGAGGGTTTCGCCCCGCGCAAAGAGGGCTCCGCCAAACGCCCCCCACGGGGAGGCGCACCCGCCGCTTCCAAATCCCGCGGCAGCAGTCCCGGGCAACGTTCGGCTCCTTCAAAAGGCAAAGGTCGTCCAACGTCAGGCGGCCCTGCGACGGGCCGTCCAACATCGGGCCGGCCTTCAGGTCGTCCTGCATCGGGTCGTCCTTCGAGCCGTCCGTCCAACCGCCCCGCTAAATAATTAATCCTACCCACCATGCACAAGCCCGAGATCATATTCGAGAACGAAGAATTTATTGCTATCAACAAGCCCGCCGGGATGCTGAGCATTCCCGACCGTGAAGGCAAAGACCCTTCCCTCAAAAGCTGGCTGAAAGCAAAATATGGCTCCATCTTCACCGTTCATCGCCTCGACCGTGAAACCAGCGGGGTCATCGTATTTGCGAAAACGGAAGCCATGCACAAGTACCTTTCCAAAGTATTCGAGGAAAGGACCGTGGAAAAAATATATGCGGGCATCGTACAGGGTACGCTTCCGGAAAAGAAAGGCAGCATCGACGCAGGCCTCATGGAGCATCCCGTGAAACCCGGCGTCATGGTCGTCAATAAAAAAGGCAAAGCCTCCCTTACGGACTACGAAGTACAGGAAGAGCTGGGGCTCTACTCCCTCGTTCGGTTCCAGATCCACACAGGCCGCACTCACCAGATCCGCGTACACATGCAACATCTCGGGCATCCCATCGTTTGCGATGACGTATATGGAGACGGCCGCCCCATCCTGATCTCCTCGTTCAAGCGCAGTTTCAAATTATCCAAACACGACGAAGCAGAAAGACCCATCCTGGCAAGGCTCGGCCTGCATTCTCAACTACTTCATTTCAAAGACGAGCAAGGTCAGTACCACACCCTCGAAGCGCCCCTTCCCAAAGACATGCGCGCCCTCCTGCAGCAATTGCGAAAAGTGCAGGGATAAGCCGGTCGCCAATTGCGACCAGCTTAAAACGATTGGAGAGGCAGTCGCCAATTGCGACCAGCCTGGAATTTTTACCATAAAGTGGTATTGTCAAAACTTGTTACACGTACTATCTTGCACCTGAATAGATCTTCTCCTACACCTACCTGAATCATTCAACAGTCCATCTGTTTGCACCGACGGTGACAACTCACATTTGAGAACCGAATAGCAATGTCTCGCCCATTCTGCAACGCCCTTGACGAAGGACGAGGGGGAATGTATTGTCAACATTTAAAAAAATTCTATCATGGCAAAAGATCTTAAAAAAATAAGCCTTACCCTCAGCTTCGAAGAGAAGCCCACCGAGGAGATATCGCTTATCGGATTCCTTTTTTATTGTAACGGGATATATCTTCAGCAAGCTCTCGTCCGTGACAGCAGGCTGGAGTTTAACCTCGCCGATATGACTACCGCAGGCGCAGCGAATGCGGCCACAACGGGAACACCCCGCTCCCTCGATATCCGGCAGCTACAGGTCTTCATCGCTCCCGCGACGGATAAAAATATCCAGAACGTCCGGAGCGTAGAAGAGCTGGAGCAGTACAAGCCTTATTCCCCCATCCTGCAAACCAATGCAGACGGTACTATCAGTATCTTACCCATCCCTTCTCTCATTTCAAAATTCTGGCCTTTCTGTACCTGCCGTGTGACCGGCAAGGTTTCCAAATGGTTCTCCGTCGACAACACCTGGGAAAACCGCCCCGTCTGCAGAGCCAGGGTGACCATCTATGACATCGACGCGATCTGGTATTGGATCTATCGCATACCCGATTATATCATCGCCAAAGTGCCGGAAGCGATCCTCAACCCGCAGGAAGTGATCAAATTCCCGATCCCGATTCCCGATCCTCCTCCCTTTACCATCAACGCCGCCACTACCCGGGCCGTAGAGACAAAGAGCCTGTTCCGTACCGTCTCCGTGGAAGAACGGCAAATGGAATATGCGGCCAGCCTTCCCGAGCTGAGCGTCGAGATCCGCCAGACATTGGCCTCCGGCAATCTCAACCGCATCCGCGAGACGATCGCCGCCAACTATACGCTCTTCCATCCCTGGTTCTGTCTCTGGCCTATCTGGTGGCCCTGGTTCTACTATCGCAGGGAGCTCGCCGTCGTATATACCGATGCCAGCGGCCGTTTCGACACCCAGGTCTCTTACTGGTGTACCGGCGACAAACCCGATATCTATCTCACGGTGGATTACCTGATCAATGGAGTATGGACCAGCGTATATGAACCGCCCATCCCCTGCTACACCTTCTGGGATTATGTCTGCGGCACGAACATCAATATCAATATCACCGATCCGCGTGTACCCGGAGACTGCTGCTGCAATTGCGGTATACCCGGTGAAGTAGTCTGGATCAGGTCCGTGGGCAGCACCAGTGTCTCCCATATCAACCAGCTGAGTTACTTCCAGACTCCGCCCGATCAATCGGTCCCCTACAACCGTATCGGTCTGACGGATGCATCCGCCATTTATGATCCGTCGTTCCTGCCGATCAAGAACGGAGATTATCAACGTCCCTTCGGCGGCTATCCCACCTTCGTGGTAGGGTTCGGCACCGATCTCCCCAATGCCGGCATCTACTATTACCGCTGGAGCTATAAGAAAGTAGCCGACGCAAGCCTGGCCCCTGTCAGCGACTCCTACAAACCTTTGTTGCCGGCAGGCGGCATCACGCAAAAGGGATATGAATTTACGTATATTGACTCCCACGGCGATACCCAGTTCGGCCCGAACAGCGTGAAGCTTGGACCTTTCACCGTCGGCAGCAACGATAATCTCTATATCATCCCGCCGGAAAGTCCTGCTATGGCGCCTTTTTCCGCTCCGGAAACCGACCCGCAATGGAATGAGCCCTCTTATGCCAACCTCAGCATCAGCTTCAATTCGTCTGACTTGCGGGATGCCTCCAATGCCAGGGGAGATGGTCTCTATGAATTTAAGCTGGAGCTTTTCAACCAGGCCGGCGCCCTGCTGACCAATCTTCCGAAAGTGACGTTTAAAGTACCCGACGCCAGCGACCCGGGATTCAGCGTCAATGCGCCGGATGTTTTACTGGCAGGCGTCACTCCAACCACGGCAAACGGGTACAATATGCTCATGCGTATTGACAACTCTTCTTGCCAGGCCGATATATACACGGTGAAGGTTAACGGAACATCCGCTTCTTCGGATTGCTGCGGATTCGTCGCCTACGCTCCCGGGGGAGTAGAGGCGGTCCTCGATCTCTCCTTCCAGGCCGAACAGCCTAACAATTTCGCCGTATTCAGCTTCAGCGTCGAAAGAGGCACCTGCGGATATGTCGCTATAGCCGACGCCACCGGAATGGTCATCGATAGCGCCGACGGTTATATCCGGAATAGCAGCAGCATCTACGATAAGGCCTTCACACCGGCACAATTACTGGAATCCTGTTATGGCGGGGGTAGCGGCAAGGCCGCGTTTGCAGAGGTCCTCTCTGTAGCCGCCACCGCTACCGATGGCACTTATCGCCAGATTGCCAGGGATGCAGGGAAAGTAGCTGCCTTTGCGTTGGAGCCCTGATTAGAAAGCTCCCCTATTCGCCGTTGCTTAAAGCAGGAGCGGGCTTCTTCGGAAGTCTGCTCCCTTGCTTATTTTAAAAGGAAAAAAATCAACACTATGTCTTGTTGTGGAAATAAAAGAACCGCTTTTAGCCAGCCGACAGCCCACCCACCGACAGCCGCGGGTCGCGCCCTTACACCTGTATCGTTAAAAATGTGGACCGATCTCCATTTTGCCAACACCGGCGAGGCCCCGGTAACAGTAAGCGGTCCTGTCACGGGCAAGCTTTATCGCTGGGCCGGCAACGGCGATATCCAGGTTGTTGACTATCGCGATGCCGGGGCGCTCAGACATCAGCTCAAGGTCTTGAAAAGAGTCAAGTGAATGAGCAACGGGTTAGGTGAGCCACACCACTTTCTGCTCACTCTGATGGGCCTGCCCGATAATATCCCGATACAGCTCCGGCCTCCTGGCTTTTTTGTACCGATAGCCGCCGGCCCTGGTCAGTGCATCCGGACTTAATTCGGCCAGAGCGATCGCATCGCCCAGTTCCCGGCACTCAGTCATGATCTCCCCATAGGGATCCAGGATCATGGAGCAGCCGTTTTTCAGCTGGTCATCATCCATCCCGACAGCGTTGGAGAAGACGGCATAGATCGCATTGTCATAGGCACGGGCCGGCAACCACTTGAGGAGCCAGGCACGGCCCTTCAGCCCGTCAAATTCCTGCCGCAACAACTCCCGGTTGGCTTCCTTATCCTTCCACAATTCCGGGTCGACATAACCCGCTCCCGGCCTTGTGGACGGTGTGCACATGGTAACATGGGGCATAAAAATGATCTGGGCTCCCAGCAAGACCGTCGCCCGCACATTCTCCATAATATTGTTGTCATAACAGATCAGGATACCACATTGCCATCCGCCGATCTCAAAAACAGTATACTCATTACCGGGAGTCAGATGGGGGTTGATGAAGGGATGGAGTTTCCGGTGCCGGGCTACCATACCATTTTTATCGACACAGACATACGCTTTGAAAAGGTGTCCCTCGCTGTCTTTCTCGAACAGCCCCGCCAGAATAACGATCCCATATTTCCGCGCATAGCCGGTCAGGATCGCAATGCTGGGGCCATCCGGTAAAGGTTCGGCCAGCTCCAGCATCTGCTCCCTGGAAAGGGACCGCGCAAAAGTATAGCCGGTGATCGAACATTCGTGAAAAGAAATGACCTGCGCCCCCTGCGCCGCCGCTGAGGCTGTCAATTGTTCAATGACGGAGAGATTATAGGCTTTGTCTCCGCTGCGGCTTTCGAACTGAGCCGTGGCAATTGTTAGATTTTCCATTTGTTCATTTGCTATTTGATTAAAAAATCAAAGCTATCCGCTTCCGGCAAAATAAAATTGTAAAAAACCGACAATATGTCGGGTGGAGGAGGATGGGAATTTCATCCCCCTGGCACCTGCATAAAATTGACGGCCAGCAGATAAGGGTTCGTCTTGTACTGCCCTGGGGTAATACCTGCCATCCTTTTAAAATAATTATTCAAATGCGCCGGATCATAATAACCGCCATCATAAATAATATCGGAGATTTTAGCGTCGGACGGATGCTGCTGCAATCGCTTCAGAAAGTGCTGAAACTTTATAATATCGGCCATTTTTTTAGGGCCTGTTCCTATATACTCTTTAAATTTGCGTTCCAGCTGTCTTTCTGTTACCAATACCCGCTTTATCAGGTCTTCTATCCGGACGACGCCCCTGGAATCATATATAAACTGCAGCGCCTCTTTGAGGATAGGGTCCGGCTCCCGGGAAACCGCTCCTCTTTTTAAAAGCCATCCTTCAACAGATCGAATCCTGCCCTGAACACTCCTGCCGTTCATCACCTGCTCTTCCAGATCGACGGCCTCCTGCCCGAACAGATCGGATAGTTGCAGGAAGCCATCATTCAATTCATGGGCAGCCATCCGCAATAAAGAATAAAGACCATATGGCTGTAAGACCACGACCAGCATACCCAGCCTCCCCCCCGAGAGCAGGTCATTATACCGGGAGATCTGCCCATATACAAAACTTCGGGGCTGGGCCACGCCTCCCTCCTGTATCAGCGGATCTCCGAAATGAAATACGATCCCGGGATTGCCGTCTGAGAACAGCCGGTAATTCAACCGCGTACCAGTCGCCCTCTCCACTACCAAATAGTGTTTTACTATACCCGAAAGCGCAGGAGAAGGAGGAAATTGCATATCATTCATTTTTATACACCACCCCGTCTTTCATCACGAACTTCATGTTCCCCATGGCATGGATGTCCTTTGTAGGATCGCCTTCCACCGCCACGATATCCGCGAGCTTACCTTTTTCGATACTCCCTACTTTGTCGCTGACGCCGATCAGTTCGGCCGCATTGACCGTAGCGCATTTGATCGCCTCCAGCGCAGGCATACCGGCTTCCGTCATATAGATGAACTCCATCCAGTTCTTGCCGTGTGCATAGACGCCCGCATCCGTTCCAAATGCGATCTTCACCCCTGCCTTATATGCTTTCCCGAAAGTCCCCTGGATAACCGGCCCGATGGCGATCGCCTTCGCCGTGATCACGGGGGGAAAATAAGTAGGATGTTTGGCGGCGGAATCCGCTACCGACTTACCCGCGATGATCGTCGGCACATACCAGGTGCCATATTTTTTGAACAGGCTGATCGCCTCGTCATCCATCATTGTGCCATGCTCGATCGAAGTCACCCCTGCCCGGATAGCCCGCTTCATCGCTTCGGCTCCGTGGGCATGGGCTGCTACCGGCATGCCATAATCTTTCGCCGTCTCCACAATCGCCCGGAGCTCTTCGTCGGAAAACTGCGGCCCGGAGCCATCTTTCTCCAGGCTCAGCACACCGCCCGAAGCGGTGATCTTGATCAGGTCGGCCCCTTCCTTGTACATCTGCCGGACGGCCCGGATGCACTCGTCTTTCCCGTCAACCACCGTCTCCGTCGTCGTAGCATCCGCCGTCAGCCCTTTCCGGTAACCATGCGTCGGATCTCCATGTCCACCCGTCGAAGAAATGATCTTTCCCGCTGTATACACCCGCGGCCCGATCACCGTGCCTTTCTTAATCGCATTACGCAGGGCGATGTTCACGCCGCTGCCGCCTACGTCCCGTACGGTGGTAAATCCGGCCATCAGGGTCGTTTTTGCATAGACGGTAGACTGAAAGGCGATATCGGCATCACTCAACGTAAATTCTTTTAATTGCGCATTGGGGCTGGTCTCACTCTCCAGGTGGACGTGTGCATCGATCAGGCCGGGCATTACCGTCAGGCCCTTCAGATCGATCAGCTTATCTCCCTGGGCGGCCGGCAGGTAGCCTTTCTGCAGGTCCACGATCTTATTACCTTCGACGACAATGGACATTTCCGGCAGGATCTGCCCGGATTTCGGATCGATCAGTTTTCCGCAATAAACGATCGTTCTTTGTGCAAAAAGGAATTGGGAGCCACATAATGCGGCCAGGAACAGTAACTTTCTCATGCGTGCAGTTTAGTGTGAAAAATGAATTTACAAAAAGATTGCTCACCCACCAAAACGCTCATAACAGAACAGCTACTGTATCATAACCGAACAATCCCCCTCCTTCATGCCATTTAAATCATTGATTACAAATCAATAGGAAGCTGGCACTTTCTTGGTAGCGGAAACATATGCTCAAAAATTACCTGAAAATCGCCTGGCGCAATATCTCCCGCCATAAGATACATACGGTCATTAATGTAACAGGACTCTCACTGGGAATGACCTGCTGCCTCTTTATTTTTCTCTGGGTGCAGGATGAGAAAAGCATCGACAATTTCTATCCCGGCGGGCAAAACCTGTATACCGTATACCAGACGGTGACTGCCGATGGAAAAACAGCCGGCAGCTATACAACGCCCTGGAAGTACACGAATAAACTCGTTTATTTATTGGAGGATATCAAAAAAGCCGTCCCGGAGATACAGCAACAGGCTTTTTATAGAACAGGCTATGAGCTTCCCTGGGGGCATGCGGAATCCTTCCGGGCCGGTGAAAAAATGCTGAAGCTGGAAGGCTCCCGGGCAAGCAAGGATTTCTTTACCGTCTTCCATTGTCCTCTTCTTCAGGGCGACCCCACCACTGCGCTGAGTGATATCAGCAGCATCGCTATCTCCCGCAAAATGGCCGAGCAGTTTTTCGGCTCCCCCGCAACAGCCATCGGCAAGACGCTCCGTTATGAGAACCGGGTAGACTTCTCCGTAACCGCCGTTTTCGAGGACCTGCCGGCGGAAAGCTCTTTAAAATATGAGTTCCTCATCAATTGGGACGCGCAGGAAGCCCGCCTGTTAGAATATTCTTCCAATGAGTACCAGACATTCGTCCGGCTTGCTGAAACCGCCGATGTAAAAAGCACGGAAACGAAGATCGACCGGGTCCTGCAAACCCGCCTTGATAAGAAGGTCGGCGTGACCACACAGGTAGGTCTCCAGCGATACGGCGACAAATACCTTCATTCCGGTTTTGTGAACGGGATCCCACGCAGCGGCCGCATCGAATATGTGCGGATCTTTAGCGGAGTGGCCATCTTCATCCTGATCATCGCCTGTATCAACTTCATGAACCTGGCGACGGCCCGCTCCGTCAAACGGGCCAAAGAGATCGGGCTCCGCAAAGTAGTGGGGTCTACCCGCGCCCACCTGATCGGGCAATTCCTGGGAGAGGCCCTGCTGTTTTCCTTTTTGGCGATGCTCCTATCGGTGTTGCTCCTGGTGATGCTGTTACCGGCCTTTAATCATTTCACCGGCAAGGAGATCGTTTTCCCGCTGACCCGGCTCTCCTTCTGGACATCCCTGCTGGGCCTGGCATTGGTCACCGGCCTTGTCGCCGGAAGCTATCCGGCCCTCTATCTTTCCTCACTCCAGCCTATCCGTATTATCAAAGGAGCTATTCGTTTTTCGCAGGCGTCCATCTGGTTCCGGAAAAGTCTTACTGTTTTTCAATTCGCCCTTTCGATCCTGCTCATCATCGCCACCATTGTCATTACCCGTCAGACCAACTACGTGCAGCAGACGCATTTGGGCTATGATCGGGAGAACCTGGTCTATATCCGTATCGAAGGCGGGCTGACAAAAATAAATAACTATTTATCGTTTAAGAATCAGGCATCCTCCATGCCGGGCATCGACCTGATCGACCGCTGCACCGAGGCTCCGCATGCCATGGACTTTGTGGTTGCCGATGACATCAACTGGGAGGGCAAGCCCAAAAATGCATCGGTTGGATTCAAACCGGCTTCGGTCGGCTACGATTTCGTCAGGCTGATGCATTTGAAAATTGCGGAAGGCCGTGATTTTTCGCGGCTCCATGCGCTGGACTCCTCGGACGCCTTTATGGTAAATGAAGAGGCCGTCCGGCAGATGGGAATGAAAAACCCTATCGGCAAATGGGTCTCCGCCTGGAAGAAAAAGGGGCATATCATTGCCGTACTCAAGGACTTTCATACCCATTCGCTGCATGAGCCGATCAAGCCCGTTATGCTGGATGTAAAGGAATATGAAGACTTCGGCATGATCATCGTTCGCATCCAGCCCGGCAAAACGAAAGAGGCCCTGGCCAGCCTGGCAACGGTCTATAAGAACACAAATCCGGAATATCCCTTTGCTTATCAATTCGTCGATGAAGAATATCAAAAATTGTACAGCAGCGAGCTGATCATCTCCCAACTCTCTATATTGTTTGCGGCCCTGGCGATCCTGATCTCCTGCCTGGGTCTACTGGGGCTTGTCCTATTCGCCGCCGAGCAACGAATCCGGGAGATCGGGATCCGCAAGGTGCTGGGCGCCTCCCTGGCGCAGATCGTCACTTTATTCTCAAAGGATTTCCTGCAGCTCATCGGCATCGCCTTTGTGATAGCCGCTCCCCTGGCCTGGTATTTCCTGCATCAGTGGCTGCAGGATTTTGCTTATAAAATAGCTATCTCCTGGTGGATCTTTGTTCTGGCGGGAGGCATTGCGGTCGTTATTGCTTTGTTGACGATGAGCTATCAGGCGGTTAAGGCGGCGATGGCGAACCCGGTGAAAAGTCTTAGAGCTGAATGACGGCCTGTGATTAACGATAAAGCGCCAGCACCTCTTTCAAAATGGCGTTGATCTTCCGCACCGGGATATCTTTACTGGGGTTGATTCGTTGGGTAAGAGCATTTCTTTGGACAAGAGGATTCGCCCGGATGGGAGATTCGCCCGGATGGGATCGCCGTTTAGTTGCTGCTGATAATCTCCAGCAGCTTGGCTTGGTTATCCTTATACGTTTCGATCTGCCCGATCTTTGCCAGGACAAAACTCCTGAGGTAATCGTTAGGCTCGTCCATGTGGTTGGTCCTTTTACTTTTTGCATTAATGCCAATCGCCTGGACAGTCCTGATCAGCCCCCAGGGGACTCCCCACCAGCCTAAAAGAAGCGTCTTGATCAGAGCGTTGTTGTTAGCCTTGTCCAGCATCTCCGGGCTGGCAATAATAATTTGCTTCCGGTAGTTGGAGAATAAAATAAAGCTCATTACTTCGGCCGTTTTGGTCCCATTCAGTTTCCGGGAGGTGCTGCCACTGACGGGGCAAGGAAGTTCTTGTATAATAGCACAGTATTCGTCAATCTCCTCAACGGTGTAGGTTTTCCGTTGGGCATCGATGCCCTTGTTGATATTGGCATCCAGGTTTCTTTTTTTCAGCTCTTCTTTGACAATAACCAATGCTTCATCCGTCAGGCCAGCCATGTCCCGGGTTGCTACCCGGACCAACTCATCGTCGGGCATTTTCTCATAGGTTTCTTTTACAAACTGGAGGTCCAAACCTGTGCTCATATTATTAATTTATTATGATAGCAAATAAACTGGAATATACGGAAATAAACCATTCGGCTCCACGGAGAATTTTTGATAAAAACACGTTTTTTCAAAAAATGAGAAGGCAATTTTCGAATTTGCAGGACGTAAATAATGATCGGCGACAGATCCTAAATTAATTTAAAATAAAAGTTCGCGCAATGCGAACTTTTACTAACTTTACAACACTCATCCATATGAAAGTCCATTTGGTCAAAAGACACACGATAGAAGAGTATGCGAGGGACAATGCCGGAAGCAGGATACCATTTAGACTATGGCTATTGGTATTAAACGGTGCAGACTGGAATACTCCGGAAGATATTTTAAGGACATTCCGGTCGACAGATTTATTGGGCAAGGGTAGTGACCGGGCTGTTTTCGATATCGGCGGGAATAATTACCGAATGATCTGCCACTACGCTTTTGGTGAAAAGCAGGCGTATTTATTAAAAAGATATAATCATGGAAGCACAGCCCTACAAAGTCATAAAAACAATCACTCAATATAAGGAGTATTGTAATCTGCTGGAAGAATTAGTCATGGTGAAGAAGAAAAACACGCAACAGCAAGACAGCATTGAATTACTGACTTTACTGATCGAAAAGTGGGATGAAGAACACAACACCTTTTCCAAGGCAGCCGACCCCGTCGAGCTGCTCAGTTATCTCATGAAGGAAAACAAATTAAAAGCAATTGATCTTGCTGGAGAATTAGAGGTCAGCAAGAGCCTCATATCAGATATCCTGCATTACAGGAGGGCACTATCCAAAGATATTATCCGCAAGCTGGCGGACAGGTTCAAAGTGTCCCAGGAGCTTCTTAATAAACCTTACAAACTGATTACTCCGGGCAAACCTCCTGTAAAGGACACCCGCATGACGCCTACCCGGGCTCCCCGGAAAAAACTGTCGAAGGCACTATAGCCCGGCCCCTAGAGCGACAGCCTGAACCCTTTCTTCTCCAACCAGCCGGCAATCCGGATGATCACCCACGCATACAGCAGGGACTTGAAAATGCCGATCCCGCCGGTACGTAAAACCAGCGGCAGGGTGGCGCTGGTCCCGCAAAGATTGAGAATGGCATTGTGAATATAAGGCAGCAGATAACAGGTCAGTGTGCTGGTGCTGGCGGGACGGATGGAACGCACCCAGGTCTTCTTCCCTTTCAGGTCCATCAGGTAGAGCAAAATGATATAGGCGGCAATGCTGATCGCCGTGCAGATCAGGATCCAGGAGGCCGTGTCCCTCTCCTTGGAAATCCCCCAGAAAGGCCGCAGCGCAATACCTGCTCCCATAAGGATCAACACCAGCGTAGCCAGTACCAGGATCCCCTGTTCGGTCTGCCCCTCCCTGGTCACCTGGCGGTATAGTCCCGAAGTCATGATGCCGGCCATGGTAAATGCGATCAGGTCGCCGCTATCCAGCAGCCATACATAGGATTTTATATGATTCAGGGAGTCCAGCCAGCCGGACATATTGGCTATGTTGAACAATACGCAGCCTACGAAGATGCCGGCGAATACGCCCAGCCGGTCCCCGATGAAAAGGTAGATAGAAGCTCCGATCAGGTATGACCATCCGATGATCCCCAGCGTGCCATACCAGTCTGGCTGCATCCAGGAAGGGTGCCCGTCGAATTTGCCGCGGAACACCGAGGCCAGCATAGTGAGTAAAAAAATACCCATTCCCCGTAGGAACTGTTTTTGTTTTTGGGAGACCTTCGATGGATAATCCAGCCATATCAGAAAAAAAGCGAGGGTAATGCCGATCTGCCACCAGGGCTTGGGCATCCAGGCCGCCGTCGTATCATAACTGTCCAGGTTGCATTGGAAAATACCCATTACCAGCAGGGCGATCGACCGGGAAAGAATATGCAGGAAAGTCTTTCTTTTCGAATAGCCTCTGGCCTTCCTTGCCTGCAGGGCGAATGGGATAGACAATCCTACGATGAACAGAAAGGCGGGCGCCACCGTATCAGCCAGTCCCAGTCTGTCTTCCGTCTCTCCGGCATGCCCCAGCCAGGCTGGTATTTTATAAAGGGACCAGAGATTGTTCACAAAGATCATCAGGAAAAGCGTGATCGCCCGGAAGCCATCTACAGATGCCAGCCGGCGGGACGGAAACCGGTTAGTGCTGAAAAGCCTTTCATACAAGCTTACAGACCCTGTATCGGTGAAAGCAGGTAGTTGCAGAGAATCCGCTACCAAACCATTAGCGTCCGGCAGCAAGCTGGTTACCTCCTGAGCGGGGCGGCTGATTTCCGATACGGACCTGTTGACCTCCGGAACGGAATAAGAATCGACTACATTTGCCATAGACCAGATTGTTCTAGTCCTGATCTTCACAAATATTGAACCATCTTCATTCGAAGCCCGATCGCCGGACGGTCTGCTCTGACTTCCTCTCAACAGATGGCCTCCTCCGACTCTCCTCAATGGATGGCCTGCTCCATCTGCGCCACCCTCGCCAGCATCTCCAGCATCCCGGCCTGGTTCACCAGCAATTGCTCTTTCCCGCTCCCCATCACGCCCGTAGGAGATTTATCGTAGGCTAATGCGTCATCCAGGCATCTCTTAAATGCCTCCCCGTAAGCCGGGTTTTTATTAAACTTTAACAACTTCTGGTACCCTCGTAACAGCACGGCATTGAACCAATAGCCATCCCTGAACTTTCCCGATCCATAAAAGTAGCGGGTAGCGGTGTCTGCAATAGCCGTTGCCCGTTGAAGGTAAGCCCGCTGCCCGGTCAATTCATAGAGATAGACATTGGCCTGCAGCATTGTGCCGGTATTATAGGAGAACTTTGCCTTTCCGATCCGGCCATCGCGCGTCCGGATATTATCGAAATAGAGCCCGTCCGAATCCCGGAGATGCGTATCCACCCAATGATAGAGCAGCAAGGCCGTATCCAGGTATTTCCGCTCCTTTGTGGCTTTGTACAGTTGCAGCGCCAGCACGATGCCCGGCCCGTTCGAACAGGTATTCTTGGTCGTCTTCTTTCCCTCTTCCCAATACAGGCCTCCGCCGGCGACGGTATCATAGCCGGTCATCATAAAGCGGTAGATCAGCTTGCCCCTTGCCAGCAAAGCCGGCTCCTTCGTCCGGAACCAGGCGTCCATCCAGGCCAGCCCCAGCCATTGGTTGTCGTCATAGAAGCGGTTCCCGCCGCCGAATTCAACGATATAGGAGTCATAACCCGGTATGAGCGCCCCCGGGGAATCCGACATCGGCGGCTTATTGCTGCTGTATTTATCGAGCAGTGTGGTGATGCGATGGACTGACGGGACGGCGGGCGATGCGGGGCTGGCGGGCGATGCAGCGGCGGCATTCGTAGCCCCGATCCCCGCGGCCTCCGCTTCATTGTATGCTTGCAATAACCCGCAAAGCGGCCAGCAGTAAGCATAGCCATATTTCGGGGCCGGCTCCTCGTGGTCCCGGTAATATCCGCTGGCCGAATCATAGTATCGCTCCTGCACGGCGCGATATAAATCCATAAAAACCTTGCGATAATCATATTTATCCGCAGCGGGGGCGGCCGGCTGAGCCACCGATGCCAGGGTCCAAAACAAAGTAATTACCAACAGTAGTGTACGGCGCTGTCTCCAATTCATGTCAGATTAAAATATAGTTAAAGTTGCTTATTCTTGTTGAGCAGGCCCGCCGCCTCGATCAGCATGCAGCCACTTTCTTCCGTTGTCAGGTCGATCGTAGTACCCGGCGGAGTCTTCCAATAAGAGCCATAAAGTCCCAGGGTCTTATTCGCTCCCTGGTACCAGAGCGTCTCCGCATTCAGCTTAATAAAGCTCAAATATCGAGCCCTCGTATCGTCCTCCAGATCTTTGTTTAAAATGAGCTGTGTAAAATAACGGATAAAAAATTCCTTTGAACAAGCCTCCATCTCCCTGGCCCTCGTCCTTGAGCAGCCGGTCACTGGTCGTCAGTGAGGAGCTGCTCAGCGTATTATCCGCAGTCTTGATCGCATCATTCAGGTAGGAGGGGTCCTTGGTGATCTGGTAGAGTTCCAGGGCCGCTCCGATAAATACCCCCTGATTATAGGTGAAGGCGTTCATATCCACCTGTCCGTCCCCATTCTTATTCATTCCGTCATACACGAATCCGGACCCGGCATCATAGAGATGCCCTTTCAGCCAGCTGTATATTTTTTTGGCCCAGTCCAGGTCATCGGCATTGTTGAACCGGGTATAGAGCCGCGCCGCCAGTATACAGGCGGGCGCATTGGCCGGCGTATTCTTATATCCCGTCTCCCCCTTATTCCAGGCGATCCCGCCATCCTGGACGGCATTCCAGCCGCCCCGGATATCGGTCCATATTCCACCCGCAGCGTCTTTCCACTTCGTGTCGCCTGTCACATCGAAGGCCCTGAGCGTAGCCAGCGCATTCCATTCCATGTCATCGTAAAAATAATTGAGGAAACTGCCGCCATTCTTTGTCTGTACTCCGTCATACCATTTGTTGTACTGGTCGGTGTACTTCTTCTGACCGGTACGGGAATCCGCGTCCAGCATCACGTCCAGCGCATGGGCCTGGGGCCAGTAGTTAAACGTGTTGTCCCCGTTATTGTCCTTATAAAAATAGCCGGCGGCCGCATTCCAATAATTTTTGACCAGGAAATCCGTGCTGCTGTCAGCCGCGGCCTGCCAGTTGATCGCATACTTTACGACTCCGTCACTGGTGCTGAAATCATAATCGTAGTTCTTTTTGCAGGCGCCCGTCCCAAGCAGGCCGGCCAGCATCAAAGGGATAAAATATTTTTTCATGATGAATGATTTCGCATGTTATTTTATGATCACCTCATGGGTGTAATTGGTTTTGTCGGCCGTAAAATACACGTTGATGTCGCAGGTATGATTATCGGCGCCTCCATTGAATTTGAAACAATAGTTGTACTGGGAGTTGTCGACCGGGACCATGTACCAGAAGCTGAGGGGAGTGGATGCGTCCGGCCGGCTGTTGTCGCTGTTCACGCTGCCCCACCACTCATAGCTATCCGCCGTTCCGTCATTGACCAGCATCCTGAACTTATACCGCTCATCGCGGCCCCAGCTCTCCTGGTGGAAAACAATCGCTTTGCTGGCTGCGTTCCAGGCGCCGGCGGCTGAATAATCGAGGTGGAAAAGGGTGTCATTGATAGGGGCGAACCATAATCCCAGTTCTTTGATTTGCACGCTCTGCACCGTCACGACATTAAAATCAAGGCGGATGCGCACGGGCATCGTCGAACCCGTCACCGTCGTCTCTCCTGTACCCTGCCTGAGCGTCTTTCCATCCACATCGGTATAGAAGACATCGGGGGTGCCGGTGTTGGCGCTGACAAAATGATAGGAGCCTGCGCCTAACGAAGTATAGATCTCATATTTGCCGGAGGCCGTCTGTTTGAATTTCAGGGCCTTGCTCAGGTCCGAGCCTCCTTCGGTAGCGGTGCCGGTGATATAGACGTCGGCCGGGGGATTGTCCACACCCAGTGCGCGGATGATATTGATGTTGCGGGTCATGGCTGCTTTTACCTTATTCACTCCTTTGGAAGAGTACACTGTCCAGATGAACTGTCCGGTTCCCAGTGGTTGAACACCTGCGAGCCGGGCCACCTGGTTGAGGATTTCTTTGGTAAGGGTCGCCTTGGTATATAAGCCATTTCCATCCGAAGGCAGCGTGTAGACTGGTTTGGAGAAATCCCCGCCCACCTTATCGAAAGCGATGGAATACAATACCAGTCCGCCATCGGCTGCCAGTGCGGCATCCCATTCGAATACCACGGAGGCCGTGGTGCTCAGGTCAACGGTCTGGTTGTCATCCGGTGAAAAAAGGGTGGCCACCGGGGTCACGGTCGTATTCACGCTGTCATTTTTTTTACAGGCGGAGAAGAGCAGGAGCGTGAGCAGCGCCACCAGGCCTCCTTTACTATTAGTTGCGATCATTTTATGATTTTTATATTTTTTTAAATTAATTATTGCCGTGACCTTTTACCAGCCGGGATTCTGTCCCAGGTTGGCATTGAGCGCCCGCTCGTCCCTTGGGATGGGCCACAGATAATGTTTGGTAGCAATGAAGCTGCGGATATTGGCGCGGATATATCCGTTGTCCACGCTCGCATCGGCAAACTTCGCTCCGTGCACATAGCCATTCAGCACCGTCTCCGCTGTCTTCCAGCGACGGATATCGAAGATCCGCAGGCCCTCCATCGCGAGCTCCGTTCTCCGTTCACGGCGGATCAGGTCCCTGAACTGAGACTGGCTCAGGGTGGCATCATAGTTCAACGCGACAGGATCTGCAAAACCCGCCCGCGCCCGCAGTAATTTGATCGTATTGTCCCAGGTGGCCTGGTCCAGCGTGGCGATCTCATTTTTCGCCTCTGCGTACATGAGCAATACATCGGCATACCGGATCAGCATCAGGTCGAGACCGGAAGCGAAATTATTGGCGGTGGAATCATAATATTTACGGATATAATAGCCCGTGGGGGAAGACACGGACCCCGACTTGTATTCATCCGGGGCATTGGGATCCGGGTCGGTGCCGGGCTTGATATAGATGGTCTTCAGGCTGCCGTCGTTCATCGGCCATTGATAGCGGTCATAGACGACCGTTGCCCCCAGCCTGGGGTCGCGGTCCTGGTAAGGGTTGGATTCATCATATCCCGAGCCGGCATCGCTGATGGGTTTCCCATTGGTCATCAGATAGTCATTCACCAGCTCCTGCGTAGGAGCCAGTCCGTTCAGGCGGGCGCCCACGGAGATCGGCACAAAGTCGATAAAAGCGCTATACGTCCTCAGTTCAGGAACGTAACCGGCACTCAGCATGACTTCGGAATTGTTTTCGTTCTGGGGTTTGAAAAGACCCGGATAGGAAGGAAAGAGGGAATACGTGCCGTTGTCCGTGCTTCCGATCAGCCGTCCGCATTCCGTGACTACATCCGCCCACCGGCTTTCATACAGCAGCACTCTTGCTTTCAGCGCAATGGCCGCCCCTTTGGATATGCGTCCGATATCCGTTCCCGAATAGCTGGTATTCACGGGCAGCGCCGCGATCACGTCGTCGAGCTCTTTCAGGACGAAGGCGATCACATCGGCGCGGGAGTTGCGTGTGATAGACTGCGATTCCCCTACACTCAGCGTTTTGGTCACCAGGGGCACGTCGCCGAACCAGGTGGTCAGCTGAAAATGATGCAGGGCCCGGAGAAACCTCGCCTCTGCCACCATCCGGGCACGAAGCCCCGCGTCCATGCCGGGTACGCGATCGATATTTTCCAGCAAGGTGTTGCTCGTCTTGATGCCTGCATAATGGAACTTCCATTCATCGTCCAGGCGGCTCAGCGACGGATCATACACGCCGCTGGATATGGACAATACCCCATTCACATCTCCCCTGCCCGCATAGGCATTGTCGGATAGCGCTTCATTATAAAAGAAGGTGCTCGGATCGGCCATCTGGCTATAGGCCGTATTCAGCACCAGGTTGGCTTTTTCCGCCGAAGTCCAGTAGTTCAGCTCTGTATAACGGTCCGTAGGCGCCGTGTCCATTTTATTACAGGAGGCGGCGAAGAGAGCGAAGACCAATATTTTATTATGTATGTTCATAGTAGCAGCTTTAGCCTTTTAAAAAGTTACGTCCAGTCCAAAACCATAATAGATCAGTGTGGGGTAAGAGCGTCCGCTATTGGCCCCATTGGTCACATCTAAATTGTTGTTTCCATTATGGAATTCGGAAGACTCCGGATCGATAAATTTGTTTTTGGCAATCGTGAGCAGGTTCTGACCGGTGAGATAGGCCCGCAGCTTCTGAATGCCCATGTGGCGGGAGATCGCCGGGGACAGGGTATAGCCGATCTGCACGTTCTTCAGCCTTGCATACGCGGCATTCAGCACATAGAGATCCGATCCCTTGCGGAAATTATTCGTATTGCTGGCGCTGCCATTGATAGCCAGGCGGGGATATTTGGCATTCGTATTGTCCGGTCTCCAGTAATCGAGCTGGTGTTCGAACATGGTAAAGGAATAATTAACATGGAAGGGCTCGATCAGCTCACCCCGCAGTGCCATATCCCGCTGTCCTACTCCCTGGATCAATAATCCCAGGTCCAGGTCCTTCCAGCTCAGGGAATAGGTGAACCCGAAAATATAATGCGGGAAGGGGTTGCCCAGCACATACCGGTCATTGTCATCGATGACGCCGTCTCCGTTCTTGTCTTTGTAGGCGATGTCTCCCGGAGCGACGGCCAGGCCCGTGAACCTGGGCTTATTCTCTACGTCTTTGAGGTTCTGGAAATAGCCATCCCGTTTGTATCCTACGTAGGAGGCGATGGGGATCCCTTTGCCGTACAGGACCTGCAATTCTTCCAGCGATTGCAGCCGGTCCTGGTCATTGGCCATTCTTACAATCTCGTTGTTGGTATTGCCCAGGTTGATGCCGATGGTATGATGCAGCACCCTGCCGGTGATATTATAGGAGGCGCTGACCTCCCATCCTTTGTTGCGGACGGAGGCGATATTGTAGTCCACGCTTCCTCCGCCATAGGTGCCCGGCAGATTGGGCTGCATGAGGATATTTTTCGTCAGCTTGTTAAAATAATCGAAGGTGAGGCTCAGCCGGTTGTTCAGCAGTCCGGCGTCGGCGCCGATATTGAAGGTGTTGGCCACCTCCCATTTGATATCCGGGTTGGCTACATTGAACCCGGTCCCGGAGACGGCTGTGTTATTGAACCCATACATATTCGCATATACGGTGTAGGTGGTCTGGTATTGATAATCGCCTACGTTCTGGTTCCCCAGCAGTCCGTACGACGAGCGGAGCTTGAGCTCATTGAGATAATGCGAGATGTCGCCCTGCTGAAAGAACGCCTCCCGGCTGATCCGCCAGGCGGCGGAGATCGAGGGGAAGTATCCCCATCGATTCTGCTTAGCGAATTTCGAAGATTCGTCAGCCCGGAAATTGCCCTCCAGAAAATATTTATCGTCATAAGAATAAGATGCCCTTCCGATCACGGAGTTAAGGCTATTCTGGGAACTGCCCTGGGGTGTGATCTGCAGGTCGCCGACATTCACGATGGTGGCCGACTGGGGAAGGTTGAGATCGGGAGAGGTATAGTTCAGCACGACCTTGTTCGATTTTCCCGTGAAGGATTCGTTGGTGCCTCCGCCCAGCAGCTGGATATGATGCCGTCCGAAATCCCTTATGTATTCCAGGATTAGCTGGCTGTTCAAGAAGAGGTTTTTCGTATTCTGATCTCCGGTGACATTGCCCAGGGCATTTCCATAGACGCCGCCCGGGGCCGATCCTGCCGCTTGTCCTTCCCGGTAGAAAGGAACATATTGGGTCACATAATACTCGTGGTTGGCATCCAGGGTCCCGCCGAAGACTCCCCGCAGCGTCAGCCCTTTCACGATCTTTACCGTGGCGCTCAGGCTTCCCGTCAGGTCATCGTTGTCATAGTCCCGGAATCCGCCCTGTTCGAGGATGCCCAATGGGTTGAACTGTGCCAGTACATCGTTGATAAGGTATCGTCCCAGGGAATCTTTTAGTTTATAATAAGGGGGGGTGCGCTCGGCATCCACGACCAGGGTGCCGGTGATATAGGAATGGTCCCTGATATGCGATTTGGAATAGGCGATGATGCTGGACAGCTTCAGCCTGCCTACTTCATTGCTGAGGTTCATCCGGAAATTATAGCGTTTCAGTCCTTTGGCTGGTCCGACGAAATTGCTCTCCTGATCCATATAGCCCAGCGATACCAGGTAAGTGGATTTGTCTCTTCCGCCGCTGAGGCTGAGATTGTGATTCTGCTGGGTGGCGTCCTGGAAAATGGAATGGAGGAACCAGGGTTGGTCGCCCTGCTCCTTTCTGGCTTCGATATCCAAAGGAGAATAATAAGGGATTTGTCCTGATCCGGAGTTTACGATGGCCTCGTCTTTCAGGATCATATTCTCATATCCTTTTACTGGTTTCATCCATACATGTGGTTTCACATGGCTGAGGATACCGTTGTAGACCAGGGTGCCTTCTCCTTTCTTTCCTTTTTTGGTGGTGATGAGGATCACCCCGTTGGAAGATCGCGAACCGTAAATGGCCGCGGAACCCGCGTCTTTCAAAATCGAGATATTGTCGATGTCATTTGGGTTGAGCAGGTTAAGATCTCCGCCTACCAGGCCGTCGATCACTATGAGCGGGGAGTTATTGCCGAGGGTCCCGATGCCGCGGATATTGATATTCACTCCCTGCCCCGGCTCGAAGCTGGTCTGCTGGATGGTGAGGCTGGGAGCTGCTCCCTGCAGGGCCTGGGATAGATTGGGCGTTGCCCGGTCTTCGAGTGCCGAAGCGCGGATCACGTCCACGCCTCCGGTAAGGCTCACTTTTTTCTGCGTGCCGTATCCTACTACTACCACTTCGCCCATGGCTTTGTCCAGCAGGGACATCGAGACGGTGAGATCGGCGGCAGAGACGGCCACTTCTTTTATTTCGTAGCCGACATAGGAGAAGGCCAGGCTTCCTTCCAGCCGGGGAATCTTCAATTGAAAGTTGCCGGCGTTATCCGTAATCGTGTGCAGTCCCTGGTCCTTCCATTCCACGGAAACTCCTGATAGCGGATTCCCTTTCTCGTCGAGCACTTTGCCTTTGACGGTCACTGTCACCGCCGTATCTTTTGCGCTGCCGGGGAGTGGCGTCGCTGCCAGGGAAGAGGAGGGAATGGCCCGCAGCAGGATCTTGTCCCCGGAGATCTCATATCTCAGTTTGAGCGGGGAAAAGATCTTATGCAACGCATCGTCCACCTTCATTTTCTTCACGGTCACGGAATACTTCCGGTCGACATCGAGGTCGTCGTTGGAGTAGACGAAGGAAAGGCCGCTTTGGCTTTCGAACTGGGAGAGGATCCATTTCAGCGGCCGCTCCTTACAGATGATGGAGATATGGTCCTGTTGTTCCGGAAGATCCCCATTCGCGGCGAGGGCGGGTGGCAGGAGCAATGCCCACAGGGCAAAAAGCAGTAGCTTATGGTTTCGGTACAGATGACCGGTCCCATGAGTATGAATGATCATACGCAGCAATCGTTTAGGTTTAAAAAATAGTTATTTGTTGATCTCTATAAACTTATCTGTCACCGTGAAATGAAAAGATTTTACTCTTCTCAGCGTCGACAGTATTTCTTCTTCCGTATTATTTTTAAAGGTGGCCGTATACCGGTATTGCGCAAGCGCTACGCTCCTGAATTTTATAGGTTTTCCGAAGGCCCTTTCCAGCTCTGTCGCGATCCTGCCCAGGGATTCATTGCTGAAGGTCATGATGCCATTGATCCATCCCCGGTCGGCCTCCGCATCGGTCGGCGCGACATTGATTTTCCCGGACTGGAAATCATAAACAGCTTTATGGTTCGGCGTGAGATAGACGCTGTCGGCGGCGGCGTCCTTGCCCGCGGTGGGTTGGGCGGTGACTGGGGTGGCGGCGCGTTGATTGTTGCGCCCGGCGGCATCCGGCACAAAAGCCACCAGGCCGGTAGCGACCGAGGTGCTCATCAGCTCTTCGTCCCCGTAGGCCCTGATATCGAAGGATGTTCCCAGCACCTGCACATTTCCTTTCGGCAGATGTACTATGAATGGGCGCTGCGGATTTTTGGCGATCTCGAAAAAAGCTTCCCCTTCGAGATATACTTCCCGCAGGTTGTTCGGAAAAGAGGCGGGATATTTCAGGCGGCTATCTGCATTCAGCCAGATCTTGCTGCCGTCAGGAAGGATGATGATAGAGCGGATACCTTTTTGATTGTATTTTTCCACCAGCTCTGTCCTGGGGGAGGGATGGGTGAACAGCCAGATGCTCAGGGCGATGAGCGGGAGCAGGATAGCTGCGGCGAGCAGGCGCTTCCAGCGGAGGATACGCGGGGTTTCGATGACGGGGGATTCCGTGGCGGGGGCCGAAACGGACATTTGCGTGATGGGGGATTCCATGGCGGGGGATTCGCCGGCGACGGGGGTTCCGGCCTGCCCGATCCGGTTCCAAACCTTGTCCAATGCCGCCTCTTCATTGATTGCCAACTGTGTATCCGCCCTCCAGTAAACCGAGAGTTTTTCGAATACCGCCCGGTAAGGCTCATGGGCGGCTATCTGCCGTCTAAGCTCTTCCGGCTCTTCCGGGAGATGATTGCCGGAGAGCACTTTTATAGCAAGCAATATGAATTGTTCCTCGTTCAAGAAATAGCGTGTTTACGTTGGCGGTTTGGCCACCTCCATTGAGAAGGACAGGAAAAAGAAAAAAACTACTTACAGGGATTTTAAAAAAATTCAGGGCAGTTGGAAGATAATGCCCAGGAGGAGGAGTAATTCCCCGGGAAGCCGGGTTCCGGGTAAATCCGATCCGGCAGGAGACGCACCTGGGGAGTGCGATACAGAAGGCGCCCCGGGCTGGTCCGTCAAAATGACTTTCAGCTTCTTTACTGCCCGGTAGATCTGCGTTTCGACGGTCCGGGGGGAGATATGGAGGATTTCAGCTACTTCCTTAAAACTAAGATTGTCTTCCTTCACCATCTTGAAGATCACCCGGCACTGTTCCGGCAACTGTTCCACCGCCATATGCAGCCGGTGCAGCAGCTCTTTCATCTCCAGGTTTTTCTGGCTGTTGCCGGTATCATAGAACTCCATTTCTCCATGCATATCCAATTGGAGATGGACGACGGAATATTTTTCGCAATAGTTGAGACAACCATTCTTCACCGCCACATAGAGGTATACTTCCAGATTGCGGACCTCGTGCAGGGTCGCTCTTCTTTCCCAGATCTTTACAAAAGTGTCGGAGACGATCTCTTCGGCGGCTTCGCGGGTATGAACGAACTGAATGGCGAATCGCACCAGCCTGGCATAGTAAAAACGGAACAAATTGTTGAATGAAGGAGTATCGGAGGCGCTAATACCTTCCTGCCAGATTTTGATCATATGGTTAGCTTCGGCACTCATTCCAATCAATCGTAGTTAGAAGATGTGCCGGAGATGCGCTTTTAAAAAGTTAGCGCATCTCCGGCAAAGGGCTAATGTCGGTAGAACTTCGTCAGAGCGACATTTAGTCGCTCTTTCTCGTTCGTAACCTTCGCTTCGCTCGGTTAGGACAGACGCCTCCGGCGTCTTATTGAATCGAAAGTACGATTTTATGCGAACCCGTCAAATCAGGAATTTTTTTATACGATACTTTTAGCTCCAACACCAATGTTGTTTAGTGTTTTTTAGCAGATGAAAGCAGCGTAATTTTCAGCATGCAAAAGATATTCTCTTTGTCCGCGATGTTACTCGTTGCCGGTCTTCTTACCGGCGTCTCCCGGCAAGGCGCCCCTCACGGAAATGTTAGCACATCGAATAGCTTTAAAATAATATAGCTCCCATTATGCAATAAAAAGAGAAAGTTGATTCCATTCTTTCCTCTTCTTCTTAAAGCCCTCAGAAAACATGTTTTCCTATGCCCGAAAATCCTATACCCCGGCGCCCGGATATCCAAACGGTTTGGTGTATAGTGTGCGTGTAGGCTGCATGGTAGTTGTGAGTGAAATATTTCCTAAAATTTCGTGTTATCAGAAAATGTTAAAACATCAAATACAACCCAGGTGTTTCTACTACTTTCCAACCAAATATAAGTTGTGCTTTTCCGATGTTTAACCCTGATTTGTCTAACTTCTAAAGAATCATTTGGCGGAAGTTTTTTTATTTTATCCAAGAGGCCGTTTTGAAACTCATAGAGATTACTTTTAGCGCTTATAAAAAACCTACTATCCGAAGCAACAGAGTCTTGCAAACACTTACTTATTTCCGAAATACTCTTATTAAGTATCCTTTGGGAATCACAATCATCTGTTTTGCAAGAAACCATTAATAATACAAGCAAAATTAATTGCAGGTTTTTTTTTACCATTTCATATTATTTTCATCAATACTCGTTTTGTAAATTGGATTAACAGGATTTTGTATGTTGGGCAATTTCAAAACTCCCGACCACCTATAATTATCCTTGTTTTCTTCAACCCTTTTTTTGTAATCGTCCGACGTCGTCGCCAACTTCAATAAAATTATCTCGATTAAATGGATTATTCTTGTCGGAAAATAGACCCGGTCCTTCCTCTGGATTATTCTCATTATATACTTGAACGGAGACATCAAAATTCACACTAAATTTCGAACCCGTCCCTTTATCATTTAATGCCCGAGCGTCAATAATTGTATTGTACCGGCGGTTGCTGAGGAGGTATTACAATAGCACGGCTTAAATGGGGTAGGAGATTTCTTATCATGGATATATCCTTATTTGATGTATCTACAAAAGTCCAGTTGCTACCACTATCTGTTGATATAGCTATTAGTGTCGACGTACTTATAGCTCTCCCACTTGGCAGCTTTATTTCGGTATGCTGTGCCACCGTGCATTGTAATTCATTTCCGCTCTTTACAATCTTTGACACATCTCCAAATGTTATGTTATTAAACATCATCCCTTTTATCTTCATGTCACTTGTGATCTTAGTCAGTGCTTCTGCCATTTTATTCTCGCCGCCAATCATTTTTACTATTTCAGGATACGTATAATGAGAGAAAACCTTATAATCTCCCCTTACAAATGCTTGTCCCATTATATTTGCCTGCTCTTTCACCACTTCAGGTAAATTATTTTGATCAGCATTTATGGTCAAAAGTGTGTAGTCCAGTAATACCGGGCCATTAAAAGACAGGCAAAGGAAAAAGGCAATAATGCTCATGTAGCGATTGGTTTAATTAGTTGGATTAGAATGAAACAGTATTAATGCATTGTCGTGCGTATCAAATAATACATAGTCCATTGAATCGTCAAAAATAAAATATTCAAAGTAGGGTAGTTCTGTTAATAATTTTATGCAGTTGTCCTTTTTACAATCTAGGACTTTCCAAGGAAAAAAATCCTCATTTGTAACAACCAGAAAGATCCGATCGCTAAAATTAGCTAACGAACGAAGCAATAAATGTTCCCACTGGTTTGGCGTTTTTTGGTAGTCATACACTTCGGCAGGATTCTTATTGGCCCACATAAAAAGCTGCTTGATTTCAAATGAGAATTTTTCAGCCAGACGGATGATCAATTGCGTGCCATTTTCATCCGGAATAAAATCACAGTCTATCGTTTCTCTGCCTATTGCATCTTCTATGTCTTTAGTCAGGCTATTAGCCATGTTAAAATTTTTTGTAGGGTTATCTTGCGGGTCTTTAGGGATGCCTCGGGCCATCATAGGGTATATTACCTCTTCCTCTACCTCCAGCAGGGCGCTTACCGGCCGACTGCCAGCTTATATGTTGTACATCGTGGTGTTCACCTGGTGTTTTTGGGTGTGGTCCATCATATCCTACTTTTTTGTTGCCTTCTCCTGTGAATTCAGTTAATGTACCTGTTTTAGGATCAGCCTTTTCCGTTGCTTTTTCCATATCATACTCGCCGTTTTCAATTCCTGCTTTTTCAAAGGCTTCTTCTCTTGCCTCATCAAAAGTTTTGCCAGCACCCTTCTCCAATTCTTCTTCTAACTCTTTTTCTGCAATTTCTTTTACTTCATCTTCCGCTAATATTTGTGCCCCTTTCTCTGCCAACCGTATCGCCTCACCACCCTCACCTCCTGACACTGCATCAACGCCAAGCATCAAAACTCCTAATCCTGCTTCCTTCCAACTACCATGAGCTATCCCTGTACCAATTTGTTTTATACTTCCCGCAAATGGAATGTAATCAACAGCACCCCATAAAAAATTCCCGATACTTCCAAGGGCGCTACTACTCTTATGGGCTGTTACTGTTACAGTTGCAAGAGTTTTTGCATTGGCCATATTTCCTGTCGGTTCATCATTCGGTGGCTTGGGTTTCGCCGTTGGATCCCCTGGCGCCATGCCATTACCATCAGCAAATCTTACAGGGTTGTCAAAGCCATATGCATATGGACTCCATCTGCGCATGTATTCGGCCAGTGGGTCTATCTGATGCCATCTCCCAATCTGCGGATCATATCCCCTCGCATTAAAATCGTATTCCTCTAATCCACTACCATCTGAAAACTCCTTATTCTGCAATTCTTTACCACCAAATTTATTCTTGTTTTCTGCGTATTGAGTCTTCAGCGCCTTATCACTAATCCCGGCCATAGTAAGACCGAAAGGATAATAATGGTTCTTTTCCAACAGATGTCCGTACATGCACCGCCTGGATAATTGGATACATTTCCAAATATTAGGCTAATTCTAATTTTTTTTTGTCAAAACATAGTAAACCGCTAAAGTCACTATCAAAAGCCCCATGGCATTTATGACAAAAGAAATGTATAAAGACCTATCCCCTTTGCTCACCTTCATTATACTTTTCGCGAGTAAACCGACACCAATCAGTACGGTTATAAAATAGACGACAATGTCCAAGCCTGGACCCGCCATATCGGTAGGGGAAAACTGGTGAATATATAAAACGGCAACACATGCCAATACTACATACAAGATACTATACAGGTATTTCATAATATCGAGAGCTTTTTATGATTATCAATAAAAGTGCATATCATATTCAAAATACTAGTTTAATCTGATCATCTGTTTTGCCATTTTGTGGTATCCGTATTTATATTCCTAAATAGATTTCCTGACGGCAAAGGAGCTTTGCTATGTTCAAACCAATCAAGAAATTGATTAGTCACTCTTTGGAGATTACTATCCTGGCCCGGATATCTTAGCTCCTGAAGTACATGGGCTATCAGGTTTTCCGTACTCTCATTCGTATGCCATGATTGAAAGGCTGCATGGGCAGGAGAGGTGGCATCCTGAAGAGTGTGAAGCCCTTTTCCAAATTCAAAATAAGCTTGATACAATTTCCCGGCATTTAATAATTCCCGCCCCTTATCAAACTGAGATCTAACGTATTGATCAGCTTGTTCCATCGCCTGCTCTGAAGATTGTTTACTTTCAGGATCTGCATTGCTCATCGCATGCATATAAGAAAACTCTCCTTTTTGATGTTCATTGGCATCGGCCCATTCCGTTGCATCGTCAAGCGCTTTCTGCTTTATATAATCCGTAATACTTACACCCTGACGAGCATTGACGCCATGCCTAAATACTGCATTATGATTGGCAGTCTGGTGAACTTTAAAAGGGCCTTTTGACGCCCAATCAGGGCCATCATTTCCTGAGTTTTCCTTCGAAATATTGTTGGCGTTAGTCGATTCATTATTATTACCCCTTGTTTCTTGTAAATACTTAAACGCATCAATGGCATCCTGTCCTGTTGCGGTAGTCAAATCTCCAACTTGTGTCACTTTCATCCCATCAGGATCAATAAATCGTATCGGATTATCATAGGCATAATTGTAGGGAGACCATCTCCTGGAAGTTCCTGTTAAAGGATCTATAGTATGCCAAACTCCTAACTGTGGATCCTGGAATCTGGCTCCATAATCATATTCCTCCAATCCGGATCCATCTGAGAACTCCTGATTCTGTAATTCTTTACCGTTATAGCGGTACTTATTCTGCGCGTATTGCGTCTTCAACGCCTTATCACTGATCCCTGCCATAGTGAGTCCGAACGGATAGTAGTGAACTTCTTCCTATTTAAGGGTTTTCCATTTAATTATTTTATTCTTAGTAAAACTTGAATACACACTATTAGCTTTTATAAAAAATGCATTTCCTACATGCATAGCAAGAAGTTCTTTTTCGAAATCGCGTCTTTTAGTAAACCCCTTTTCAATTTTGGTGTTGGCCAAAACGATAAACCATGCTTCCTTAGGGTTAACTCCCCCAATAAAATTTGTCTCGCCAGAATGCACTATAATAATGCTGTCGAGAACATTCACTTCAATTACGTTCGTTATTGATACATTAATAGAAGTTGTAAAAAGAGACATTATCCATTGACTATCGCCCTTTAATCTGATTAATTCATATGGTTTAATCAAAGGTATCCTACTATCATCCCAATCGCCTTGGTCAGTATAAAATTTATCGGCACTTTTTTTACCGCTATTTGACCTATCGCTTTTAATATTACAAGAATTAAATAAAAGAAATAAACAGAAACACACAAATTTCATATATACTTATTTAATTGGAGTTTGCCACGAAGCATCAACCTTAAGCTGATCATTCCCCCCCAGCAGATCATGATAAATCGGTCCCAAAACATTGACTATGCTTTTGTAAGCATCCGTGTGACCTTCAGGTCTTATATTGAATTCATCGTTTAAATTGTAACTAATAACCATTGTTCCATCTTCTTTAACAGCTGCCGAATACGAAACAAGTGCATGACGCACAGTCCATGTTAGTTCATTGCTACCAACGTTCCAGGTATCTGCATACGCAGGATTAAGAGGATCTCTGAGTTGAGCCATCATATCCCCGGCAGCCCTTTTACCTCCAAATTCAATTCCACTTTTGCCATTCTGAATAAATGTCATTTTCTTAAATCTTGGATCAGCCTTTAATAAGGCAATGATCTGTTTTTGAAATGCTATCAATGCAGCATCGTTTTTAAGTTTATCAAGCAACTGACCTGTTAAATGAACTTGGCTATTTTGGAACTGGGACAATGCCGTTAATTCAAAAATATTATTGGCATTATTACCTAAGTTAAGTAAGCCTGCCAACGCTCTTCTTGGCCCATGTCCCCAGCCAGAGCCACCATAACCAACATTTGCACCGGTAAACCAATTCGTAAATTGGCTCGCTTTATTTTTTATATATCCAACAACCGTAACAGTTGGCAAACTATCATTCAATCCCAATGGATCATTTATTGAGATGGGATTATCACTTGCAAAAACATAAGGAGAGATATTATGAGACATGTCTCCCATTGGATCGATCTGCCCGAATCTCAATATTTGCGGGTCGTACATCCTATTCTTAGCATCATACAGCTCTAACCCGCTGCCATCACTGAACTCTTTGTTTTGAAGTTCACTACCACTATTGAATCTATATTTATTTTCAGAGTAATTGGTCTTTAATGCTTTGTCTGAGATACCGGCCATCGTGAGTCCACCCGGATAATAATGAGTTTCTTCCAACAGCGGTCCGGTCCGTACTTTTACCGTCAGATTATCAAAGAACACATCCCACCCTTTGGTAGCATTACTGACGTAAATATACAAATATCCACTTTTCCTCATCACAATTCCGGACATGGCCAGTGGAGCTTGCAATTTACCGGAAGAGGTACCGTAATTTCCTACCTGCAGGGCTCCGCTTTGATTCTGTCCGGGAATACTGACATAATTGAACTGATTATCCAACAACACCCAGTTTAAGTACGCATTGGGTTTACCGGAAGGAATCGAGTTGTTATTGGTGATAAAACTGCTTAATGCCGTGGACAGGGGATTTCCTGGAGTAGTCAGTTGTGAAAGAGAGCCATGGGCGCCTCCTGTCATCGAAACGATGCCGTTCGCCAGGGAATTGAGTATATCGGAAACCTTAATGGCGGAATCGCTGGCAACTCCTACGTTATTGTAATAATATTGCGTCAGAACATCAATCGTATCTCCGGCCATGACTTTCAAAATGATGGCAGGTCCTTGTTTATTACCGCTGCCATTCACCTTCACCACGCTGTCATTAATAGGAGTCACAGTAGTATCTACAGGATATCCCAAGGCGGATGTGCGTGCCACGCAGGTCGTTGGTATATTATAAAATAAGGAATTTTCATTCGTCCGGTACACTCCTTCCATCGTCGCCACGTATTTTGTAGTATCCTTTTGCTGGCTTAGGAGTACCCGCGTATTACCCAGGTGATCCTTTTCGAAGAAGTCATATTCCAGGCCATAGCCGGTAGTACCAGTCGTATATTTATGAAAGGCCCAGCGGGCACGGCCCTCTTCCGTGCCGATGTATTGAAGGGTATCCTTCCAAACGGCGGTATTGGTGATGGTATCGGTATACTGATACACAAATGGTCCCAGGTAGAACGTGCCGGTAAGATGTCTGGACAGGCTGTCCAGGACCAGCTTTCTTATCTTGTTGCCACCCGCATCGTAATTGTATTGTATCTGACCCTTGCTCCCGAAATAGATGGCTGCCGGTAAATCGTTATCGTAATAGGTAATATAGGTAATACCCTTGTTGAGATCCCGGGTCAGGTTGCCATTGCCGTTGTAGGTATAATCGTAGGTGCTCTTCGTAGCTGGATTGTAATGAAAATCACCCAACTTGGAGGTCGCATCATTGGCCGAATCCCATACCTGGGTCAGTTTATTACTATTGCTCTGGTAACCATATATCAGCGAATCGATAGGTACCGATCCGCCCAGCTTAAAGCCCTGCTGGTTCATCGACAGGATATTGCCGTTCGCATCGTAGCTGAGATTACTGGCGCTGAAATCCATGGAAGGGCCCGGCGTCCCCGGATCGGTCTTTCCCCATCCCCCCGGAAATTGCTGTTTGAAATCGGCCCCCGTCAGCCGGTTGGCATTGTCATAGGTGAAATCATATTGCCGGTTCACCCCGTCGCCGGCGCTTTTCCACACCGTCCCGGCAATATTGCCGTTGTATTGAAACCCTTTGTAGGCCGTGCCGATGGCCGTCGCCGTCGACGTGGTCTTGTCATAGCCCAATTCCATCCCAAAATAATGGACCGGGGGCTGGGTGGTGCTAGTCAGATAGTTCTTATTGATCGAGCTTAGCCAGCCCCGGATGTTATATTCATAGGCCAGGCTGTCCAGGTTGTTCCCCAGGGTCTTCGTTTGCAACTGTCCCAGTTCATTGTAGCGCAGGCTATCGATCAATTGGTCGGTGGCCACCCCGTCGATGTTTTTCCAGGTGCTGGTAGGCCGCCCGGCTGCGTCATATGCCATTTTCGTCAATACCGTATGATAGAGCCCGCCATTGTGCGAGTTGGCATGATTCACCAGTACGTGCAACGGCCGGCCGCTGAAATCGTATTGGGTCGTTGTCGTGTCGACCGCATTGGCGAAATTATTCGACGTCGTCTGAATGACCCGGCCATGGTCGTCATAATAATAAACAGTCGTAATCCAAAAAGAGGACCCATACACTTTACTGACCGTTCCGGTGACCATTCCACGTGTGTTGGTATTTTCAACGATCGGCACCGCATAAGTCGGGCCTGTAGTGGTCGTGGTAAAATAAGTGGATTTACTTGTATATCTCGTTATCAGCGAGGTGCTCCTCGATGTAAAACCCGGCATCCAGGAACGGTCGTCGTAGAAAGTCTTGGTCTCATAGGTAAAATTACTGCCGCTGGTCACCGGATAGCTGGTGCTTCCAGCCGCCAGGCCCTGGTGATAGACCCGGTTATTGGCGTCTGCCAGAACCCCCGAGCTGTCCGGGCGGTTGAGCGCATCGTACCGGATCACTTTCCAGGTTTGCGCACTTCGTAAGACGGAGTCCTGGCTCATCACCAGCCGGTCCCGGCTGTCATAGACCATCCAGACCTCTCCGGCACCCGGCACTTTTTTGATAATCATCCGCTTGCGGTAATCGTATTCATACCGGAAACAGAGCTCATCGGCAATGGCCTGGCTAATGGCCCAATTAGTGCTCGTATTATTGATCAGTTCGACTGCCCGGGGCTGGAGGACAAAACGCAGGTTATTCAAATCATCGTAGACATAATAGGTGCATAACCAACCTGTATGTGCGGTCCCCGGTGTATTGGAAAGCTGTACCTTTTTTAATATTACGTGTCCTTCTACATCTTTATACTCGATAACCTGGCGCCCTGCTTCATCTATCGTACTATTTTTATACAAAGTACCCGCTGCGTAGATAGCGGAAGTTTTTGGCGTATCCGGCATAGTCAATCCGATTGTCCAAATACGGACACTATCGTTAAGCGTGTTTATCAGGTATTGCTGTACCACAGCCCTCCCGCTACCTGTCCAGCTCATGCCAGGGGAAGCGGAGGCCACCACTCGGTTAAGGGGTGACGGTTCATAGCTTACCTGGCCATAATAATACTGTTCACCGGGATATTGCCCTGTATTAAAACTGAATTGATCGGCTACTCCGGTAGGTTTATAATTGCCATCGGCGGCAGTAGCTACATACGGAATATATTTATTAGTTTCCAACCCGAATACATCATAGGCTTTGACCGTAACAAAATCCTTCTGAAGCGGACTTTGAGCCATAGCGACCGTTTGTAAACTTCTGCCCAGTCCATCTAAATACTCAGTTGTCTGTGTAACGTCAAAAGGATTTGTCAAGCCGGCCGCGGTAGCCGAGTCTGTAACCCCGGCTTTATGTATATCTCTGACACGTATATAGTTAATATCAGGTGCTCCTGATGTAATCACCACCTGGCAAACATTGGAATATTCGACATCGGTGCCACAGGTAACCTGTCTGCGGTACCATGTGTTAGCCGTTAAAACACCTGCATTATAGTATGCTGCAGCTGCTCCACTGATAGTACTAAAATTAGTCCCATCCGTTGAACTTTGCCATTGATAAAGAAAGCTGCCATTACAACCACCGCCATTGGCCGAGCTGCCTGTAATACCACCGGGGCTTGTCCCGGTTAGAATACTCAAAAAAGAAGTAATCTCCCCTGGCAATACCTGCGGATACACATTTACTTTTATAGGACTGCCATTGACAGTAGCGCCCCCACTTGTAACGGCTACCTTGTAGAAGGTGCTAGTGGTCAAAGGATCAGCTGGCGTGTACGTGGTTGACGTAGCGCCTGAAATAGCCGACCAGGAAACACTATCCGTTGAGCTAAGCCACTGGTATCCATATGTCCCAGTTCCCCCGGAAACACCTGACAAGGTCAGTAGCGACGCATTGGTGTTATAATTAATACTTTGTGAAGGGCTAATGGTTCCTGCAACAATGGCAGGATATAAATTGACGACTCCGCTCACGCTATTGGCGGTAGCGCCATTGCTGGCAACAACAGCCCTGAAATAACTGACACTTGTTACATTTGCAGGAGTATAAACCGCTATAGTGGCCCCACTGATATTCGTCCAACTGGAATTATCCGGAGACGACTGCCATTGATAGGTATAAAACCCGGTTCCTCCGCTTAGGCCAGTTACTGACAACTGAGAGGCCGTTCCGCCAGTACTCACCGATTGGCTGGCAGGAGAAGTACTTCCTCCCACTACCTGGGGATAAACATTTACAGTAGCGCTGGTAGAATAAGCCGTCGTACTAGATGTGGTTTCCGTCACCTGTCTGCGGTAATAGGATGTTTGGGTGATACCAGCAGAAAAGGAAAGATTTAGGCTGGTAGCCCCGCTAACGTTTGTAAAATTCACGTTATCGGTACTGGACTGCCATTGATAAGTATAGGTGGGAGTACATGAACCACCAGTGGAAGCCAGGCAGTAAATTGAGCCAGGAATAGCATTATAATTGATTTGTTGGGTTGAAGTGGTAGGTGTCCCGCCCTGTACCGTGGGAGCAACCGTAATATTTAAGGTTTTTGATGGATACCCTGTCAACGCAATAGAGGCAGTGGTAATGCCGGTATTCCAAAGAATGTGTACTGAAGGCGTTGCAGTGGCGATACAGCTTGTATAATGTATAACTACTCCTCCCGTGACACATAATTGCCCATTAAAGCCTGTAACCGTATAATAATTGTTTCCTCCTGCCAATACGCAAGTAGGACCTGTCACACTTTGTCCGAAAGACAAGCTGGAAAATAAGCATACAATTACCGTTGTACAAATGCCAAGAAATACCCTCTTTTTGCCCATCTTAAATAGTGCCATAGGAATAGTTTGTGCCCAGGAAATACAATTTGAATAATTCGGTTTTATCGGGTGGCCGGATCTATTTCAACAATCGCTATATTTGAATAGGTTATAGTCCCCGACTGCTCTTCTTTTATTTTTCGCCTGTAGTAAGTGCTCTTGACCAGGAGAGATTGAAATACCAACGTCTCTCCGACCGCACTATTTACATCAACCCATTGCAGCCCATCTTCGGATTGTTGCCATTGATAAGAATAACCAGGAGAGCACGAGCCTCCTGAATCAGCAGAACAAAATAAGGAGGCTGGGACCGTATTGTATGCTATCGTTTGGAATTGTACAGACGTATCGATTAATCCGGAAACCAATGTTGCGGCTATAAAAACAGTCATAGAATCCTTTCTCGTGGAAGAGGTCACGCTGATCGAAGCAGTAGAAAGTCCACTTCCCCATGTCACTTTTATATAAGGGATGGGGCCCTTTTTTTGTAAACAGGATTGTTGCGTTCCGGAATCCATTATAAGCCCTCCACTGGCACATATGGAAACTGTCGAAAGGGAATCCCAATTAGCGCTCAAATTATATTGATACGTTACGCCCGAAGCCACACAGGTAGGTCCTGCAATAGTTACCTGGGCATTCACATTTATGTAGCCGGTTAAGACAGATAAGACAAAGAATAACACTTTATATACTTTTGCCATAGCAATGCTGTAATTAATAGTAAGAAAATAGAATGCCTGAATAAATAATCGTTATTGTATCACTTCGCCTTTATAATGGTAATTAAAGGTTTTAATGATATTACCATCCTGATCCTTTATCCACTTTAATCTACCTGCTCCGTCATACTCGTAATAGGATACGCGATTGTCTGCATCACATTCACTGGATATCCCGATTAAAGGCTTATAAGTATAGGTCGTCATCAGCGCTCCGGCAGGATATAACCTTACTTCATCTATGGCCCCTGTGCCGCTAATCGACAAGGTTGCAGAGGTCGCATTGATCGTATGCTCATAATAAGTCCACCCATTAATCAGTTTGCCGGTCAAATAGCTTCCTACCGCATTGCCACCACTGATCGAATAAGCTCCGTTCCTGCTCCAGTAAGAAATGATATAATTTTGCCCTATCCCCAGTCCGGATTTATTTAAAGTGGCGGCCGTCGTAAGATTATAATATTTCGATCCGGTGGGTGGATAAGGCGCTGAAGTTACAGCGGTAACAGTCCCCGTAAAACTATTCCAATTGCCCGTCCCGTCTGATTCGAATGACGTATGAGCAATATCACTGAGTGAAGCATTTTTCACCTCCGCTATGGGATAGGTGGTATCATATCCCCAGATATAGGAAAGGATGCCATTGCTGTACTTATGTTGTTGAAGGATATTGCCATAAGAATCATAGCTATCGAAATATATTTTCGGTTGATATCCGGGGTCCATTGTAACGGAAGAAATACTCATTACCGTCGGAGAAAAACTCGTTGTTCCGACGGTTGGTTCCCAATTATAGATCACATCCGGCGAAGGTGCCCCGGTTTTATAGGTTGCCAGGACTGATGCGATAGTCCTTTTATTAGAACCATCGGAATTGGACCTTTGAATAAATCTCTCTATTTCGGGATTAATCACATAGTTCGTTTGCAGGTTCTGTATACCCTGGGCGATTGGAATGGTCGCGCTCCCCGAAAAGGTGTAATCCAAGGGGTATTTTATACTTGTCAAAACCGTCTCATTCTTCGAGTTGGTGGTTATAGTCGTGTCGGGCAGCAGGTTCTTGCTATTATAATAATAATGGGTTGTCAACTTAACTTCATGAGCAGAATCGTCAAAGGCCTCTGTAGACGTAGAATCCAACACTTCATATCTTGAATATAGCCGGTAGGGGGTATATTTGAAAACAGCGTAGGAATTATACCAGACACCTGTATTGGGCGTGCAAGTATCGCTAAAGGGCATTTGAGAATTTAAATAATAGGCTGCGACTACACTGTGGGTTGCATCCATGACCTTAGGTGCAGAAAAAAAGTTTTGTTTCCTTTCTACGATGGAATATTTCCCACTACCTATGTTTTTGTAATCTTCTTTCTTTAACGTCAAGCCTCTTTGCCATTCATTGGAATAATTGGGTGCGAAAGGATAAAAGTCTCCTCCATATGATAAATTCAGGAATGCCGAATCTACCGGCGTTGAAAAAGTATAAACGGTGTGTCCAAAATCATTTCCATTGTTATCAACCCTGCTTTCGGTAACCTGAGCATATCCAACGACGGCACCATGGGTTCCTGTCAAGGGATAATTGGAATTGGAATTAAAATTTAATAAGGCGACAACAGGCGATTCAACAGGGAGCTCTCCTCCAGTACTACACGGCAGGTCCCGGGCAGTCAGAAAAGAGTTCGTCCAGGGAAATGAATAAGGGTATGACTGGAAACCACTGGAAGCATTGATGCCATTGGCATTTACCCGATAGTCATAATTTTTGGTAATCATGGAATTATTAATGGAATCCGTGTGAACAATTTGTTTGATTCGCAATCCTCCCTGTACAATCTCATGATTGTTGACAGCAGATACAAATTGAGGTTCATTCCGTCCGGGAATTAAAACGGTATACGTACAATTCGGTCCGGAAGAGGAGAAAGAATAGATGGAATAGGTTCCGTTGGGGAGATAAAACTTGCCTCCGTTTGATGTATTACCATTGGACTTCGTTATCACATCATTACTGGACAAAATGGTCGTACTGCCATTCATTACATAAAAGCCATACGGCAATGTCGTAGGAGACGAGAAGACGGTCGTGAAATTGCAATTAGTGATCTTAAACATTACTGAATCCCCGCCCTGGCAATGATTGACCGTAAAGGTTGATATCAGAACATTGTTCGAGGTTGCTGCAATGTTCATCGTCAAATCAGGTATCACATACACGGGACCACAATTAGAGCCTTCATTACGTATACTATTTAATTCATAAACAAAGCTGGAGCTACCTCCCGTTGGGTAAGTGATTTTAGTTAATATTCCTTGTTCAGCAAATGCCAGATTCGGGTCTCTTCCTTTGATTATAGGAACATTGATACTGGCCATGGAAGAAGGGGACTGGGCCAAATTTTGTAAGAGGGAGCCCTGGCCATTTCCATTGAAATATCCCCAGGTGTCTTGCTGAGAAGAGAATTTGGTAGGCAGGCCGGGGGCTATGTTATAGCTCAGCCGATACCGGTTATCGATCTGGCTGGATTTGATATTTACCTGATCTACTTCCATAAGCATCAGTCTGCGTTGCAGGGAAGGGAGGCTAAAATCAACCGTAGGCGCCTGCGGCAGGGCTTCACCGGAGCAATCCACCGAGGATACATCGCTCAGCGCATTTCCTACTAAGTAGTCATATTTTAAGAGGAATTTCTTAACCGTGGATCCGGTATTGTCGTTAATATCAATTTCAGAAAGATATCGGTCCCCCAACAGATCACATCTGTTACCTCCGGTAATAAATTGGACATTCCCGTTCCGGGTGACAATACTTTTCAATCTCCACCCTGTTATTCTTTGCAATTCATAGCTGCTTGTATTTATCGGTACAACCTGAGCAGTCTGGCCACATGTCAATTGAACCCCTGACTGTTGATAATAATTAGTTTCTCCTTTGAAGTATTGACAGACTGCTGAATAAATCTCATAATTCAGCATGACAGAATCGCCGGTTGGGGATATTATTTTTGTCAGAAACCAGGTTTCTGAGCTGACACTCGGGTGAATGATCGTATAGGCAGGATTTGTCTGACTTTCCAGGGTTGTACCTCCGCCATTGGAACCTCCGCTTCTGAGAATGGTTTGCCGGGAAGAATAGTTGGTTTCCATCTGGTTAAAAATGAATATACTTCCGTCTGTATTGGTAATTTTCCAGGCATACGGGATGGCAGCATTCGTGTGTGTGCCTTCAATTTTGATCTTGGTATAAGGGATTTGGAATACCTGGTTACTATCATTCAAATAAAACTGGCCCGACTGGTTTAGAAAATTAAAATAGAATAAATCCTTTTGAGAATCATAATTCCCGGATAATATGTTGGTCAAGTCACATTTAGTTAGGGTATCTTTCATTATTTTTTTCGCTGGTACGTCCCAGTCGGAAAGACCATTGACCACTGAGGCGACGGCTCCCCCTGCATTCAATGTCCATCCGAGGCCAGCCCAGGAAGCGTTCTCCGTTACTTTAATACCGGACGCATGATACATCAACCCAATCGGCATCTCTATTTTACCCAGGGTAAGCGTATAGAGGGGGATCTGAATGTCCGGGGTACCTGTATAAAGTGAAATCGGCTGCTCATTGAATTTGAACAGGCTGGCCACATTGGGGGAAGGTCCGATGACCCGCTGAACATCGGGGGTTTGTCCAAGGCCAACCAACAATAAAAGCGAAAAACTAACCATCAACCATATTTTCTTCCGTTGCATATCCTTGCGTTTAACTATTAAAATCCGTATCCAATCCTGAATTTAAAGGGTTGGCTATGAGGTATTTGTGAATAACTTAGAAAATCCCACAATAGGCTGATCTTGGTTTTCTTAAAGGCCTTGCTCTTGACCGAAACGATCTTGCTTATGCCTGCCAGGCCAGAGGATTGCCAGAGGCTCAAACTATTGATCTGCTGATAATTGGCAAAGGGCTGCTCATAATTGTATTCGAAACCACCGCTGGCAAATAAATTCCCCTTTAGCTTTACATCAAAGAACGACCTGATCGATGCCCCCTGGCCAGAAAAAACGATATGCTGTATCCCATTCCCGGTTCCTAACTTAAAAGCCCCTCCGAGGCCAGCGGTAAGGGAATTGGATACCCGGTAGCCGACAGACAGTCCAAGATCGAGAACTGTGGGGTAGAAATAGCTTGACCGGGTTGTTTGGAAATTGGTTCCGTATTCGAGGCGTTTCCAGAAAGTCTTTGTCTTTTGATCATTGGGTTTGAAGTCCGGCATATCAATGTCGCCGCTGCCACTACCCAGTTTACTCAGCTTGTCCTTGAAACCATCCAGCTGCGACTCGGCAGATTGCAGATTGGATTGCAGGGCTGCTGCACCGCCTGCACCTCCTGCCGCTACCTGCCCCTGGATGAGAGCGTTCACCTGATCGCGGGTCTGCAGTCCTACCAAGCCCTGAGGCGAACCGTAATTAGCAGGTAGATTGAACAGGCCCGCCAATTGCGAGTTGTTCTTCATAAAATTTTGAAAGACAGGCAGTTGACTGAGCAAGGAGAGGGCCTTCTGCTCTAATTGATCAGGGTTGTTCAGCATATCCTTGTATTGCTGAACCTGTTGGCAATAATAAAATTGATCCTGTTTTAGCCCATCGTATTGTTTGCCCAGTATCCCCGCCAGGCTGGCATGTTGGCTGATATATTGCCCAATTTGTTGTTTACGCTGCTGGATATAGGCTTTGACCTGGTCAGCATCCTGCATTTTCGCCTGTAGTGCCTGTAGCTGACTTGCCGAGCTTTGTAGTTCGGCCGACATTTTTGGGGAAAGCGAGGAGGCCGAAGGATTCTGCTGCAAAAAACTAAGCGTTCCCTGTAACGAATCTGTATAAGGCTGGTATTCCCCGCTGAGAGATTGGGTCCGGCTACCGGTGTCTGTCTTCAACTTTTGCGCCAGGGCAGCATATTGCTGCGCGGAATTGGCGAACAGGTTCTTTGCAGCGGTGGAGTCGATTTTGTATAATTTCTTTTTTAGCCGCTCCTCCCGCTTAGCCATCTTCGCCAGGTATTTATCCGTCTGTTCGGTAAGCTGCTTGTCCAGGTTAGCAGTCTTGCCCTGTATTCTGCTGAAGAATTTGGAAGGAAAATTAATGACTCTATCTGCCGTTCCGGATTGTTCCTGGGAGAAGGAGTTCAAGGGAAGCATGTACAATAAAATGACAATACCTGATAAGGCATATCTCATGTGCATAGAGCAGTTAGTAGGTTAGCGTAAAATGGTATATATAATAAGGGGGCGATTACAACAACAGGAACAAATCTATGGGAAAATTATATTATACCTACATCTTTAAAAGGGAAATACCTGGAAAAGAATAAAATACCGTTTTCTTACGTGGTCATCGTGGGTGCTTTAACGTTATTCGCTGTAGTAATCAGGCTCTAATGCGGAAAACTCGCCTGCCTGAACCCTATAAAATTTTTTTTCAAAAGGCATCCATAGCCGCCGTGGGCTCGCCATTGCTGCCGAAGGCTCCCGATCCGTAGCCCTGCCAGCTGTTGTAGCATTCCGGTTCCCAGTAAAATACGCCCAGCCCGCCTGATACGGATTTGGTCTTGGCGATAAGATCTTTCAGAAAAGTTTCCGCCGTAGTGGGATCGTTTACCGGGAAGCCCGCTTCACAGATCATGACCTGCTTGCCATACCGGGATACCATGTCTTTCATATTGGCGAGACATTGGGTGTTGTAGCTGCTCCAGTTGGAAGCGCTGGGGTATAACGACATGCCGCATATATCCCAGGAACCGCTGTTGGCTTTCAGTCCGTCGAACAGCCATCGGAAAGTAGTGTTATCCTAGCCGTTGGCAAGATGAACAATGACCTTGCAGGATGGGAATACCGCCTTGGTCGCATTGTAGCCGCAGTTAACCAGCCATGCAAATTGCTTCATGTTGGTAGAAGCCTGGCCGTCGGGCCATAACATTCCATTGCTTGTTTCATTCCCTACCTGCACCCAGAGAGGGGTGATACCATTGGACTTCAGGGTGTTCAAGGCTCCCAGGGTATAGTTATAGGTGGTGTTCATGAGGTTGGTGAAGCTCAGGCCGGACCAGGCGGCGGGTTTGGTCTGATGTCCGGGATCGGCCCAGGTATCGCTGTAATGGAAATCGATCAGGATGCTCATGCCTGCGGCTTTCGCGCGGAGTGCTTTGTTGACGACATCGGTGATATTGCACCATCCGCCGGAAGGATTGACCCAGACCCGGAGTCGTATGGCATTGATGCCTTTACCGGCCAGGATGGTGAACAGATCCTGTTGTACCCCGCTGTTGTTATAAAATTTATAGCCGGACGCCTCCATCTGGGTCACCCAGCTTACGTCCGATCCATACGCAAAGGTGGAGGCTGACACTGCCAGAGTCGATGCCGACGTGGTGGTTTTGGCCGACGGATCCTGGCTGTCCGTTTTTGTGAGCGAAGAATTTTTAACACATCCTGCAAGACCGCATAGGGCCAGGATGCAAGCAATCGTTTGCAATTTCATAATGGCTAAGTTTTAACTGGTTAAAACTTAAAACTACCCAAAGATGATTTTTTGGCTTTGTGCGGGTGTGCATTTCTTTGGTTCGATTGGACATATTTTGCTTGGAGCCATTAGCGTCTTACGGCCTATAGCTATACACTTGCGGCCTGAAGCCTGGAGGGGGCATCGTCGGCCAGCATCCCAACTCCTTTGCCGCGGATCTTATCCCGGTGCATCGATCCCCATTCATGAAGGGCCTTAAGCACGTCTCCCAAGGTATCACTATAACCGGTCAATTCGTACTCGATGACCACTGGTGTTTGAGTATACACGGTACGTTTTACAAATCCGTTCATCTCCATTTGTTTCAGCTCATTGGAGAGCACGCGGGCGGAAATTCCTTTCACCGTGCGTTGCAGCTCGTTAAATCGTTTGCTGCCGCCATCCACCAGGGCAACGATGATCGGCAGTTTCCATTTTCCGCCGATCACATACAGCGCATCTCCCACGGCGTTGAGCGCAGCTTTACACTCATGTTTGGTGGGTTTTACCCCATTGGTCATTGAATAGTCCATGTGTTTGTCATTTAACTAACCCAAAGGTTACTACTAACCTTTAGTATACTACTAACTAATTACAACCAAAGGTAAGTAGTTTTGTTTTTATGAAAGCAATCAAAATTACTTACTGGACAACTACTGCTATTGTCGGACTGATGATGGCCTATTCCACCTACGCTTACCTGACCCAGCCTGTCATGCAGGAAGGTTTTCATCATTTAGGGTATCCGGATTATTTCCGGGTAGAGCTGGCGATCGCCAAGCTGCTCGGTGCTATCCTGCTGCTGGCGCCCCTGTCATCGGTCGGCATAGGAACATCGGTCGAAGCACGGGTCAAAGAGTGGACCTATGCCGGATTTACCTTCACCTTTGTTTCCGCCTTTATCGCGCACAGAGCCTCCGGCGATCCCGCCGCCCATTGGTCAGGTCCGGTGATTTTTCTGATCCTGCTGGCCATTTCTTATATCACCTATCACCGATTGCATACGACGAAACAAATTCCCGCATAAACGCGCACTCAAACAAAAAAAATTAAATAGTACAATGAAAAAGATTCTTCATGTCATCTCGAGTCCCCGAAACGGGGCCAGTTTCAGCATCAAGCTGGGCAATGCCATCATCGACAAGATCAAAGCGGCCAATCCTGGCAGTACGGTAAAGGAGAGCAACCTTGTCACCACCCAATTCCCGCACCTGGAAGAAGCCCATCTCACTTCTTTCTTTACGCCGCCCGAGAGCCGCACCCCGGCAAGTATCGAGGCCGTGCGGCATTCCGACGAAGCCATCCGGGACATCCAGGAAGCGGATATCCTTGTCATCGGCGCCCCGCTGTATAATTTCAGTATCCATTCCAGCCTCAAGGCCTGGATCGACCATATCGTCCGGAAGGGCGTGACATTTAATTATGATGCCAATGGCGCTCAAGGATTGATAAAGGGCAAGAAAGTTTATATCGCGATGTCTTCCGGCGGCGTGTACTCCGAAGGTCCCATGCAACCCTATGATTTTGTCGTCCCCTATCTGAAATGGATGCTGGGTTTTTTAGGACTGACGGATCTGACTGTCTTTCGGATCGAAGGGACGAATATACCCGTCATCCAGGATACTGCCGTGGAGAAGGGATTGAGCAGCATTGTTTTATAAGGTTCGCGGACCGGCATTATTACAACAGACAGGCGTTATCACGCAAAAAAGGGCTGCTCCATTAAAAGCAGCCCTTTTTATTTATTTTCTTATCTCACCCACCGGGCTGCGCCCACAATGAAACCAGGCTATTTCCGTTATTCTAATCTAAACCCCTTCCCATGAATGACTTTCGTAGCACCGGTCTCCTGACCTTCCTGGTACTTTTCCTGACAAGCCAAACCGGCGCCCAGCAATTTGCCGTCAGGGAATCAGAAGCCATACTCAACGGACCTAAGCATGAGATGCTGCTCTGCCCGGACGGAGATTATCTTACTATCACCTATCACTATACGGGTGATAAAGACCCGCTCACCGTTGCCCGGTTTGACCCCAAATCATTATCCCAGCGTTATACCAATTCTATCCAGGAGCTATCCCTGTTGCACTACCGCGCAGCCATGTACTCCGGGGGGCGATTGTTTGTCCTGTGCAGTACTAAGGAAGGGGCTGTCTCCCGGTATGAGATCAACGATAAGACCGGTATGCTTTCCGGCTCACCAGCGGCTCTTTTCGACCTTGAAGGCAAGGAAGAAGACGCTAGTTTTTTCTCCGGCAGCTCTACTGACAAAAATTATCACTACCTGGCCGTCAAATTACATCGTAAGAAAGAAAAGGGAGAAACCTTGCAGGGCGTTATCCTGGACAAACAGATGAATAAGGCAGCTACCTTTTCCTATACGACTCCTGAGGACAGGGATGATTTCGAGAGCGTCGACTTCGTACAGGCCAGCAATGGCACGCTCTCCCTGGTCTATAGTATTGGTGTCAAAGCGAAAAAGGACGACTATACCCCAAATCTATATACACTTGTACAAGTGGATACAAAAGGGAAAACCAGCGCTGCCCCCTTGTCTGGCCTGCCGGCAGGAGACCTGAGAAATCTTTCATGGACGGCGTTGAACGATCGGCTGCTTTTTACCGGGTTTATCTCCCGCGAGAAAAAGGTTGGGTTTACCGCCTTCGTTTCCGGCAGTTATGATCCCGGTCAGAAAAAGGTCACCGATGTGCGGCCAACGGAAATAAGAACGCTGCTGACCCAGTCGCCGGAGATTGTGAAAGACATAGAGAAAAAGGGAATACCTGGTGATGTCAGTCTGTTGAAAACGATTCCGTTATCCGACGGGTCGAAGGCCCTGGTATTGGAAGTCAACAGCGATCGTCTCTATCAAAGTTATTATGCCCCGGCGGCGGGTCCGGTAATGTATACTCCCGGCGGCCAGAGAATGGGAATGGCTCCTAACACGTCCTCCTACAGCATGACCTATCACAACAGGGGCAATGTCTATATCCTGAAGCTCGACAAAACCAATACCCCGTTGTGGTTGAATGTCATCTCCAAAAAGCAGCAGGAAGGAGATATTGTCATAGCCATCGGCATCACTTGTATTGCCGACAATAAAGACAATATCCATGTTTTCTTTTACGACAATAAGAAAAATATCGATCCGGCCAGTTCTTCTCCTGCTGAAGTTACCGGAACAGATTATAAAAGAAATGTTTTTGCCTGTGTTTCCGTCGCCCTGGATGGAAAGATGAGCAAGCAGTTTATCGAAGAGAAGGATCCTGAATTCCGTTTCATGCTGGAGAAGTCTGTTACGGAAATAAATAATCAGTTTTTTGTTATGGCGATAAAGACAAAGAAGGCTTTTACCGAAGAGCATTTATTCAATCATGCCAGTTTCCGGCTAAGTACGGTCGAGACAAAATAAAAAAGAGAGCCAACCGCGGCTGATGCTGGTTGGCTCTTATATCTTTTGGGCGGGCGGCGGGTTCAGCCGCTACCGGTCTATGCCCATTTATTAGGTCTATGCCTATTTATTAGGCTGCGGCGTATACCTCAGGTAAGGCTTGATCACCTTCACACCTTTCGGGAATTTCTTCTGTGCATCTTCTGTAGAGATGGAAGGAACGACGATGACATCTTCTCCTTCTTTCCAGTCGGCGGGCGTAGCCACGCTGTGATTGGCCGTCAGCTGCAGGGAATCCACGACGCGCAATACTTCATGGAAATTCCTGCCGGTAGAAGCGGGGTAAGTGATGATCAGCTTCACCAGCTTGTCCGGTCCGATGATCACCAGGCTGCGCACGGTAGCCGTAGCCGATGCATTCGGGTGGATGAACTCGTACAGGCCGCTGACTTTGCGGTCTTCATCAGCGATGATGGGGAACTCAACGCTCACTTTCTGGGTTTCGTTGATATCCTTGATCCAGCTGATATGTTTATCGACGGGGTCTACGCTTAATGCGAGGACTTTCACGCCACGCTTGGCAAATTCGTCTTTCAATGCGGCCGTTCTTCCCAATTCAGTAGTACAGACAGGCGTATAATCAGCGGGGTGTGAAAACAAAATACCCCAGGAATCACCAAGGAATTCGTAGAAATCGATGTCGCCAATGGAGGTCTTGGCCTGGAAATTGGGGGCTTTATCCCCGAGACGTAAACTCATAAAAACAAAATTTGAGGTTAAAAAAATTACCCCGCCGGTCCAAAAAAGGCCAGCCGGATCACGAAGATATTAATTCCCTACCATTAAGGTAGACTTTCCTGTTAAATTTATTATTAAATCGGGGGCGACGTCCCTTTACCTCCCGCCTTCACGATCGAATATTTCCCATACTTATTCTTCACGTCGTCAATAGCCTTATAAAGCTGGTTTTTCTTCTGGTTGTCCTGGAAAAGATTGGTTTGGATGGCTTCCCCGGTGAGCTCGCTCAGACGTACCCCCAGGAGGCGAATCGGCTGTCCCTTACGGTAGAGCTTGTGAAACAGCTCCTTAGCTTTGGCTATCAGCTCGTCATCATAAAAAGTATAGGGGATCGTCACCTGCCGGGAGGTCGTCTCGAAGTCCGGGTAGCGGATCTTCACCGCCACGCAGCCGGCAGTTTTGTTGTCTTGCCGCAGCTCATAGGCTACCCGCTCCGTCATCCGCACCAGCTCCGCCATCAGAAAGTCCATATCCGTCTTATTCTCCTCGAAGGTATTCTCGGTAGAGATGGACTTGGCCTCGTGATAGTTCACCACTTCTCCTTCATGGATGCCGCGGGCCTTGTTCCAGAGGTCCAGCCCGTATTTGCCGAACCGCCTCTCCAAGTCCGCCACCGGCTGCTCGCCGAGGTCCCGGATCGTCCTGACACCCATTGCCTGCAGGGCCTGGTAAGTATGCTCTCCCACCCCGGGTATCTTATTGACTTTCAAGGGCGCCAGGTATTCCTGCTCCATGCCGGCAGGCACATGCATATAGCCATTGGGCTTGGCCTCATTCGTCGCGATCTTGGCGATCATTTTATTGGAAGCGAGGGCAAAAGAGATAGGCAACCCGGTGGCCCGGGTGATCTCCTCGCGCAGGTCGATGGTCCATTGATAGGGTTCAAAGAAGCGATCCATCCCCGTCAGGTCGAGGTAAAATTCGTCGATGGAAGCCTTCTCGAATAAAGGAGCTTTGGCGGCGATGATCTCCGTCACCCAGCGGGAATATTTGCTGTATTCTCCCCGGGCATTGCCTACGACCGTGGCATGGGGGCAGAGGCGCAGGGCCGTCTTCATCGGCATAGCTGAATGGATGCCATATTTACGGGCCTCATAGCTGCAGGCGGCCACCACCCCCCGTTCGCTATGTCCCCCAACCAGCAGAGGGATGCCCTTCAGCGTAGGGTCCAGGATGCACTCCACCGAGACGAAAAAGGCGTCCAGGTCGAAATGAGCTATGATTCGTTGCGTCGGCATGAGGGCAAAGATACTAAACTAGTTAGCATATCGATAGGGAAGCCAATAGTCAAATAAATATATTTATACAAACGAAATTGTTTGTATAAATTTGTGTTTGCGTAAATCAGTGCATTTCATATAAAGAGCTCTTATGATACCAAAACTGCATAATAGGGTAGGCCCACCGGTTGAAGGGACGGATTTCTTTGGAAGGGAAAAAGAGATTGCCGAAACTTGGAATGACCTCGTGGATAACAATCATCTGTTAATAACTGCGCCAAGAAGGATTGGCAAAAGTTCATTGGTTAAGAAACTGATACCCAAGGCAAGAGATTCTGGTTGGAAAGCCGCTTATGTTGACGTCCAAGGAGTTACAGATGAAATTGATTTTTTTAAGACCTTTATCGAGACTTTAAATTTAGAAACAGAAACATGGTTTAGCAAAGTCAAAGACAAGGCATTAACCTCATTCAATGAGCTTTTGAACAAAATAGAATTAGAACTTAAAACCGAGTCCGGTGGTGTAAAAGTTAAATGGACAGGAACGCAGTCTGCAGCCATTAATGGAAAATTAAAAGAATTGCTAAGCGGAACAGATGATTTCTTAATAGTAATTGATGAATTACCCTTCTTTCTGGCGAGAATTGAAAAGGAAGAGGATGGCAGAAAGAGAGTTTCTGATTTCCTCCATTTGCTTAGATCTTACAGACAAAAGTCGAACAATAAAATAAGATGGATATTCTGCGGCTCAATTGGGTTGGACTCCTTTACAGAAAAGCATAACCTGTCCGAATCGTTTAATGATGTATTAGCATATAGTATAGGGGCATTCGATGAAATAACTGCCAGAAAATTTCTCCAAAAACTCGGGAAAGATAATGATCTTCCCTTAAGCGAAACTAATATTGACAAAATTCTAAGTAAAATGGGATGGCCCCTCCCCTATTTTTTACAGGCTCATTTTAAGCAACTAAATAGACTTAAAGCGGATGGAAATAGAAATGTAATTACAGATGAAGACATTGAAATTGCTTATAGCAACATTTTGCAGCATACACAAGCTCTAAGGACATGGGAAGAGCGACTAGATGAACAATTAAGCCCTGATGACGCCTTCTATTGTAAGGCCATTTTAACTAAACTTTGTAAAAACAATAAAGGTTTTTCAAGAAGACCCTTATTCACCATTTTATATCAACGTATTAATGATACCGACAAATGTGAAACAAAATTAAATTTCTGCTTGCGACTGTTGGATAGAGACGGCTATATTTTATTTCATGACTCTTCCTATTCCTTTCGCTCGCCTCTATTACGTGATTACTGGTATAATTTAAAAGTCAGGTAATGAATAGAAAATCTGAGAATACGTCCGCGGCGTCCCTTAATAATCTTTATTATTTTAACGCACATACACGTAGCAATGAAGATGTAATCAAAACTTTCATTGTAAGAAAAGAAATATTACAAGAGCTAGAAAGAGGAATAAAAAATGAGAAAAAGAATTCCATTCCACAACATTATCTAATTATCGGCACCCGAGGCATGGGTAAAAGCACACTGCTAAAAAGACTGGAAATCCGCCTTGGTGAGACGGACATGAAAGATCAATATATTCCTCTTCTTTTCCCCGAAGAACAATATAATGTGGACCGAATTTCCAAATTCTGGCTTAATAGCCTGGATGTATTAGCAGATACCCTTGAACAGGAAGGAAATGAAGAGGAAGCAAGCGCAATTGACAAGCTAATTACCTCCCTATCGGAAATGTCCGATGAGAATGTGCTTGCCGATGATGCCTATGAAGCTTTGAAAATAATTTGTCAGAAATATAAGCGCCGGCCTGTCTTTTTGATAGATAATATAGATTTATTATTTGAAGCCATATCTAAAGACCAACAGTTTAAATTGAGAGCAATTCTTACCAGCAACGGTGCTCCCATTTTTGTGGGAGCCAGTACTCATAATCCAGATGCAAGCCTCAACTACGAAGCCCCCTTTTTTGATGCGTTTGATATTATTTACTTAAAGGTTCTTAAAAGGAGCGAAATGCGAGAACTGCTTATTCAACTGGCTAAGCAAACCGGCAAGGAAGAAAATATTCAGGCAATCTATACACAAACAGCACAGTTAAATGCCCTTCATAATTTGACTGGGGGCAATCCCCGCATAGCTATATTTATATTTCAACTGATCTCCAATGGATTGTCAGATAAAATATTTGAAAATCTCAACTCTCTCCTGGACCTCATCACACCATTATATAAAAGCAACTTTGAGCAGTTGTCCAAGCAGGCTCAACTCATTGTAGATGCCTTGGCATTACATTGGGATCCCTGTGATTTAAATACACTTAGCCAACTGACTAAGCTTGAAAATAATCAACTGTCGTCGCAGCTAGACAGGCTTATTAAATCGTCTTGGGTAGAGAGAACAAACCGATTTTCAGAAGAAAAGAAAAAGGTTGCCATAAAAAATAAGAATTACAGTATCCGGGAAAGATTCTTTAATATCTGGTATATTATGCGTCGGGCCAGTCGCAGACAAAGAAACGATTTGAAAAGCCTGACTTGTTTCCTGGAGACCTTTTACTCGCCTGAACATCTCACCGTTGAAAAAATACGCATTCTCGATATAATTAAGAATAATCCGGACACAGATAAGGTTACGTATGGGCTAGCCCTATCCAGAGCTCATGATCGAAAAGAGCAGGAGAATGAAATGGAACAAGAAATTTACAGAGCCATCCTGGAAAAAGCGGAAGGGGATCAAAACAAAATAGCTGAATATCTCGACCCTTCTACTATTCCTGCTAGTCTGTATGAAGAATACGTTGTTAAAAGAGGCAAGTGGGTGGGCCTATTAGAGCAACTTATTAAAGCGAAAGAGTTTGAAAAAGCATACAGCCTAAGTCAAGCAGTTCTTAAAAAAGATGAAACGGATGCCTACGCTTGGGGTAAATCGGGTGATATTTTAGTTTCAATGAATCGAAATGTCGAAGCAGAACAGGCATATTTAAAGGCAATAGCGGCTGAACCTTCTAATCCATATTATCAGTTCAAAATTGCCGGATATTGGGAAAAAGCAGGAGCTTTTGACAAAGCGGAAGAATCCTATAGGAAAGTTATACAACTAGATAAAACATTTACACATGCCTGGTCAAATTTGGGAGGGCTTTTAACAAATTTAAAAAGATACCCAGAAGCCGAAGATATTTTGAGAAAAGGGGTAGAAACAAATGAAAAAGATAACAGTTCTGCTTTTCGACTAGGTCTCTTGTATTGGGAATTAGAAAAATACGAGGAAGCTGAGGAAGCTTTTAAATTAGCAGTAAGTCGTGTAGAAAATTATGCCTATCAATGGCATTCCTATGGATATATTTTAAGAATAAATAAGAAATATGAGCAAGCTGAAATTGCTTATAAAAAAGCAATAGAAATCGCCCCTGATGATTGGAGCAACTGGCGTGAGTTAGGTGACCTGTACAACGTTGATTTAAATAAATATGATCTGGCGGAGAATTCCTATCGGAAAGCAGCGGAATTAGCCCCCCAAGTACCCGGCATTTGGAGAAGACTGGGAACCCTATTGAATACCTTAAAAAAGTTTGACGAGGCAGAGAAAGTGTACAGGCATGTTATTGAAATAGATAATACTGACACTTCCTGGTTTGCCCTGGCAAGATTATTACATATCGGGAGTCAAAAATATATTGAAGCGGAAAGCGCGTACAAAAAAGCCATTGAGCTCAATCCCCAAAATGGTATCGCCTGGGGGTATTTAGGCACATTATACCATTTCCAAACCAATCAATATGAAGATGCTCAAGTTGCCTATAGAAAATCTTTGGATTTACAACCTGAGATTTGGGTATTCAGAGGCTCTTGGGGAGATCTAGAGCTGGATTATTTTAAGAATTATATTGAAGCGGAAAAATTGTATTCAGAACTGATCAAGAGTGGTCATTCAGCATTCGTCTTTCATAACTATCTCTTTTTAATGCGAGATAGAATGAAAGAAATAGAGAAGGCAAAACAGTTTTTTGATCTTAACGAGGATAAATCAGGCGACTTACAAGATCTTTTGCTATTACAGAGAGCACTTTTTGCACTTTATGAAAGCAATTGGGGTATAGCGAAAGAAAATTGGCTCAAAGCTTTAAGAATTGTCAGTGAACCTTCTTCGGATATTATTAATAAAGATTGGACGAAAGTGGCTGCTATCACGCACCAACTTGGATATGGGAAACATCTTCTGGCTTTGTTTGAAGAACATGGCCGTGATCGTCAATTCCGTCCCTTCTATGAGGGTTTGAAAGCACTTGAAATGGGCAGTGAAAGTTATTTATTAAATGTCGCTGAGGAAATTAGAGAACCGGCAAAGGAAATATATCATTTTATGAATCATTATAAGCAATGATCGTTTCTGATAAAACTGATAAGACAGCAGCAGGACTATAACGGGTTGCCCGGGGCCAGGGATAAGTGGTTGCCTGTGGCTGCTTGTGAAAGAGCACCCAAACGCGCATGTTGTCTGTTGCAAAAGATGACATTAAAAAAACAAAATCCTAAAGTACACACTATCAGCCCATTCGGGGCTTTTTCCCAAAACAGGACCACCGTCCTTTCATTGGAAAATTCGTTTTTTTACTACCCCCTAAAACACTAAAAATCAATTGGATACGTTTTGGCATTTTCCTTGTCAGGTCTGGCCTGTAACACGCAATCAGTATCCATGAAAAAAATTTTACATTTCTTTGTTCTCCTTGCGATCCTGCCTTTTTTCTCGCAAGCCCAGATCATTAGTGAGTTCACCTGGGATAATAATCCTGTGACGCAGGCGGCTGTTGGTCCTAACGCCACGAGTGTCAGCACCTTTGCCACTTCCTCATCCGGCGGCAGCGGCGGCACCAACGGACTGAGCGCCGGTACAGGCAGGCACGATATCGACCTGGTAGTCCCCGGAGCAGTCTTTGTATCCCAGCCTGGCATCGATATATCCGTAGACTTCCTCAAAGAAGAGAATGGCGCCAGCTTTTTTACGATTGGAGGATTGGACTTCGGCATCACCGGCGGATCTATCTATGTCAAGTTCCTTCTGAATGTGGGCGGATCGGATGTAGCTGTCAGTGGCAATAACATTGCTACGGTGCCCGATGCACTCTTTCATACCTATCGTTTCATTTATAACAACACGACCGGCAAAGCCGTCGTTTACATAGACGGCGTATCAAAATATACCTACCAGGCTGCTGCCGGCACCGCCTTGTCCTGGACGGGCGCCACTACGGCCACCATCGCCTCCGGCATGGACGGAGGCAACAGCAATATACCGGTTCTGGACAACCTGATCATACAGAAACCTCCCGTCACCCTGCCCCTGGATCTCTTGTCTTTCGACGCCTATACCGGCAAAACCGGCAATGAGCTCGTCTGGACGACCGCGCATGAAGTGAATACCCGCAGTTTTATTATCGAGCGCTCCTCCGACGGCATTGAATTCGATGCCATTGGTACAGTGGCTGCTACCGGCGCCGGATCTGTTATCGGGAATATACCCGGTAGTGGCGCCGGTACTGTCCAAACGGATAATTCCGGAAACAGCCCCTACCAGTTTATCGATAACGCTCCTGCTACCGTTAATTTCTACCGTCTTAAAATGGTGGATGCCGACGGCAGTTTCAGCTACTCCGTCGTTAAAAAATGCAGCAACACGGCTGGCGTTTCCATCAGCTGCTATCCCAATCCCGTTGTCGATTATGTGACTATCCGCATCGGACAGTCCTCCGGCGCTGTCTATTACTCCCTGGTGACGCTGGATGGGAAGATCATGCAGTCGGGGAAGACCGGGGTGGACGGAACCACGCAGACCGTGCGCCTCAGCCTGAGCGCTGCTCCAAAAGGGATTTACCTGGTCCGGGTGCAGGAGAGTGCCGGACTGCCCGGTGGGACGCAGACTTTTAAAATTGTGAAACAATAAGGGGCTGACTCCTCTAACTATACACATCCAGAAGGCCGTCAGGAAGCACGACGAACACCTGGCGCGTCTTCTTATCTACTTTTTCGAGGGTAGCTGCATGGACGGGGATGAGGGCCTCCTTGCCCTTCCAATCGATCTTACAGAGCACCTGGTGTGGCTGCTCGATCACTTCCAGGATCTCTCCCAGGTTCTGATCGCCCTGCCATAGCTGGAAGCCGACCAGGGAGATGGGGGCGGATTTTCCGGCATAATGTTCGAAGTCTTCTTCTGTCAGCCAGACTTCCTTGGCCACGATCTTGCGGGCCGTCTCCTTGGTGTCCAGGCCTTCCAGCTTTATGAAGATCTCTTCTTCGCTCTTGATCCGGGTGCTTTCGATAAACCAGGGCAGCATCTCGTCCTTCCTTTCTTCCAGGAAGAGGGTTTTCAGTCCCTTCAGGCTGGTCTTGCGACCCAGCCGGTGCAACAGCACCAGCTCGCCCTGCAGTCCGAAGACCGCCACCAATTTTCCGATATTCCGATAATTTGTTGCCATAGACAAAAGGGGGGCAGGGGCCCGAAGACAAAAAAGGAGGCCTCTTCGAGGCCTCCTGGAAATTACTTAGTAAAAATACGCTTAAGCCTGCGCAGGTCCTTCCGGCCTTCTTTCTACTCTTCTTGCAGGAGGTCCGCCTGGTCCCCTTCTGGGGTATTTGGCCTTTCTGTTGTCTTCCTGTCGTTTCTTCAACTGGGCTTCGTGCTCGGTATGCCAGGTCTGGAATTTGACCATTGCAGCCGCATCATCGAAAAGACCCAATTTGACTCCACGCAATAAGTGTTTCAGGTAGAGAACACCTTTGTAAGAAAGGATCCTGCGAACTGTATCGGTGGGTTGAGCACCTTTATGCAGCCAATCCAGCGCCTTTTGGCGGTCTAATTGAACGGAGGCAGGAACAGTAAGCGGATTGTAAGTACCGATTTTCTGGATGAATTTACCATCCCTCGGTGCACGGGCGTCGGCAACTACTATGAAGTAGAATGGCCGCTTCTTAGACCCGTGGCGTTGCAGTCTGATTTTAACTGGCATCTTAAATAGAAATTTAAATGCGTGAACAAATAAGGTTACGATTTCAATTTTGGACCGCAAAGGTAGCGATCCGCTGCTAATAATTCAAAAATAATACATCGAAATTTAACGCACGAATCTTGCAGCCTGAATTTTATGAACGGTTTACTAATTAACATTTGGTTTTATCTGGCCTTCGGCCGCATGCTTCCGCCGCCCATGCCCATGGGCATTTTGTTCATCATTTTCATCATCTGCTTCATCTGCTCGAATTGTTTCAGAAAAGCATTGATCTCGTTGAGATCCTTCCCGCTGCCCCCTGAGATGCGCTTGCGGCGGCTCTGGTCGATCACATCGGGATTGGCCCGCTCGAAGGGGGTCATGGAATTGATGATCGCCTCGATCCCCTTGAAGGAATCGTCGCTGATATCGATATCCTTTACCGCCTTGCCTACCCCCGGGATCATACCTAACAGATCCTTGATATTGCCCATTTTCTTGATCTGCTCCAGCTGCTGCTTGAAATCTTCGAAATCGAACTGGTTTTTGCGGATCTTCTTTTCCAGCTTTTTGGCCTGAACCTCATCGAATTGCGCCTGGGCTTTCTCCACCAGGGTGGTAATATCCCCCATCCCCAGGATCCGCTGCGCCATACGCTCGGGATAAAACACGTCCAGGGTATCCAGCTTCTCTCCGCTGCTGATGAACTTGATCGGCTTATTCACCGTGTATTTGATGGATAAAGCGGCCCCTCCTCGGGTATCGCCGTCCAGCTTGGTCAGCACCACGCCGGAAAAATCCAGTCTTTCATTGAAGGCCTGGGCCGTATTGACTGCGTCCTGCCCCGTCATGGAATCCACTACGAAGAGGATCTCCCCCGGGCTGACCGCGCCCTTGATAGCCGCCACCTCCTTCATCATCACTTCATCCACCGCCAGGCGGCCGGCCGTATCGATAATGACCACATTCTTGTTCTTGCTCCTGGCCTCTTTGATGGCATTTTGGGCGATCTGGACCGCATCTTTGTTCTCGGGTTCGCTGTATACGTCCACCCCGATCTGTCCTCCCAGCACTTTCAACTGCTCGATAGCCGCCGGACGGTAAATATCCGCCGCCACCAGCAGGGGCGACAGCCCTTTGCGGGTCTTCAGGTAATTGGCCAGTTTGCCGCTGAACGTCGTTTTACCACTCCCCTGCAGACCAGCGATCAGGATCACGGCGGGATTGCCCTTGGCATTGAGCTCGCTTTCGCTGCCACCCATCAGCTGCACCAGCTCATCCTTCACGATCTTGATCATCAGCTGGCCGGGGCTCACGGCCGTCAGCACTTTCTCGCCCATCGCCTTCTCCCGCACCGTATCGGTGAATTCCTTGGCGATCTTGTAGTTCACATCCGCATCGATCAACGCACGGCGGATGTCTTTCACCGTTGCCGCGATGTTGAGCTCGGTGATCCTGCCCTCTCCCTTGATCTGCTTGAACGCCGACTCGAGCCGTTCCGACAAATTCTCAAACATACATACCCAGTTTATAAGTTAGTTATTCCGATTGCCGGTAAGGACTCGCCCTGCGGGAAGTCGCTGCCGGACCGGAAAAAAAAAGTGAATATAACCAGGTTACATTCACTTAAAGAGGTGTAAAAATAAGAAAAATAAAGTTGCCGGAAATCCGCTTTTCGAAATTTAGCGGATTTCCGGCAAAGGTCTTATGTCTGTTCTTCGAACCAAGAGGCTGAAAGCCTCTTGAAAGTGTAAATATTTATTTCAGTTCTTTCTTGTTTATCAGTGACTTATGATCTTGTTACCCCTGCCTTTCGTGCCCTTAGCCTTTTTCGCCTTTATACCCCCAGGTAGCTTCTCAGCATCTTGGACCGGGAGTTGCCCCTGAGCTTGGTGATCGCCTTATCCTTGATCTGGCGTACCCTCTCCCGGGTCAGGTTGAACTTATCCCCGATATCTTCCAGGCTCATCGGATGGTCCACCCCGATCCCAAAAAAGAAGCAGATGACCTCTTTCTGGCGTTCCGTCAACGTCCTCAGGCTACGGTCGATCTCCTGTTTCAGGGATTCCTTGTGCTCGATATTCGTCTCGGCCCTTTCCGCATTGGGGTTTTCCATGACGTCGAGCAGGGTATTGTCCTCTCCTTCCGATAAAGGCGTGTCCATGCTGACATGGCGGGCGGAAATGCCCAGGGTGGAGGACACTTCTTCGATGTCCAGCTCCAGCAGTTCGGCCAGTTCCTCCGCAGAAGGCTCCCGTTCGAATTCCTGTTCCAGATGGGAATAGGCTTTCTGAATACGATTGGTGAGGCCCACTTTATTGAGGGGAAGCCGGACGATCCTGGATTGCTCGGCCAGCGCCTGCAGAATGCTCTGGCGGATCCACCAGACGGCGTAAGAAATGAACTTAAAGCCCCGGGTTTCATCGAAACGCTGGGCTGCTTTGATCAATCCAAGGTTGCCTTCATTGATCAGATCCGGTAGTGATAGTCCCTGATTCTGGTACTGTTTGGCTACGGATACAACAAAGCGAAGATTGGCTTTCGTAAGTTTGTCGAGAGCTTTTTGATCTCCCTGCTTGATCCGGATGGCGAGTTTCACTTCTTCTTCGGGACTGATTAGCTCGACTTTACCGATTTCCTGCAGGTACTTCTCTAAGCTTTGAGATTCACGATTAGTTATACTTTTCGTGATCTTAAGTTGACGCATGCTCATAGGCAGAGGTCTTAAAGGGTTTTTTTTTTAAAGGTTTAAGGTTTCCAGGCTTGATTGGAAATAAAAACGAATAAACAGAGCTTTTCGTGTATAATGCCCGCCAACTGATTCTTTGAGATGTGAATAGCAATATACCCATTTCCATACACGCAAACAAATATTTTTCTATAACCTACTGGTTATCAGTTTATTTAGGCTAAAAAACCACCATTTTCGCCTTTTCTTACCCGGGAACGGACGGATGAAAAAAAATTTTGATGGTTGAAATATTTTTCTATTATTGCACCTACCACTGAAACTTTCCTGGCTGGGACGGCACGAGGAAGACTGGTAACCCGGCAATTTATCGCCTCCGTATATGAGACGATATTTACGGGCTGTTTGGTAACACATAGATTCAATTGATCATTAGATGAGTAAGAAACAACTATTCACGTTAGAGTATCCGGTAAGATGTTCACCCTCCATTCTATACGACTTCCTAAGTACTCCGGCCGGGCTGCAGGAGTGGTTTGCAGATAAAGTAGACGAACGGGACAATGTATTCAGTTTTTCCTGGAATGGGACGACGGACAGGGCCGAGGTTCTGGAAAGCGAATTTGAAAAATTTATCCGCTTTCACTGGACGCATACGCCGAAAGAAGAATATTTTGAATTCCGCATTGAAAAATCAGAGGTCACTAACCAGACGATCCTGGTAATAAGAGATTTTGCCGATAAGAAGGAGATCAAAGACCAGAGCCAGCTCTGGAGCTATCAGGTAAAGGATCTGTTTCACAGGCTGGGCAGCAATTAGCCCGGCCGCTGCGGTTAGTTAACCGCTAACCGCTTATAGCTGGCGAAGCCGTTAGTACTCCCACCAATACCCGAAATAATTCCAACAAGACGGAGCTTGCATCATCCCACCTGTCCAGTCCGCATTTTGCAGACAACTTCAGGAAAACGCGCTCCTTCAGGATTTCCGTATCCATATCTCCCTGCAAAGGCAGATAGCTATCCGAATCCAGCTCATGCCTCCATTCATCATCCGACACGCTGATATGGAAGCCGGCTTGCGCCAGCAGGGCCATGCGCTGCCGGATAACGGGAACCCACAGGTCCTTATACCTTCCTTTCAGGTGCAGGGTCACGCTGAAATAATGTCCCCACCAAAACAGGGTGCGAATGGCCAGCACATCCTCCCGTCCGAATGCCCGCGGATAATCCAGCACCATCCAGGGCAGTCCCTTGTAATTCTCTCCTTTCGAAATTTTTGGGGTGTTCCAATTGGGCGGGAGGCCGCCGGCTTCGGTATCCCGGCCGGTCTGGTCTGCTGCCTGCGTGAGATCAGCCGCCTGCGCAAGATGATCGATCTGCAGCGAAAAATTTTCCTGCATCCGCCCGCTCAGACCGGCCAGCAGTTCCCCCACCTTGCCCATGATCGAATTCTTCGTTAAAATCCAGCCGGGATTCATCAGGAGTGTCCTTTCCTCTTGCGAAAGTTGTACTTTTGCGGCGTCCATTGTTTGGGCCTACTGGCTTTTAGTTAAAATATAGCCATCCGGCCCAAACAGCTGATGATGGGCCTTCGGCCAGCGGGCCGGTGGCCCTCTTTGTAAAGATACCATCATTTCAGAAAGTTATTGCCTGTGCTGAAGCGCCTGTTTAAAAAACTGGATATCCTCATTTTGCAAGCCTTTATCGGGCCCTTTATCGCTACGTTCTTTATCACCCTGTTCGTACTTGTCTTACAATTCTTCTGGCTCTATATCGACGACATCGTGGGGAAGGGTGTGGATATGCTCACCGTCGCCAGGCTGATCATGTACGTAGGAGCGACCCTCGTGCCCCTGGCCCTGCCGCTGGCGGTATTGCTGTCGTCCATCATGACCTTCGGCAACCTGGGCGAGTCCTTTGAGCTCATCGCCATCAAATCCGCCGGTATCCCCCTGCTCCGATTCATGCGCCCCCTGTTTATCGTCAGCCTCATCATCTGCTATATCGCCTTCCTTTTCAACAACAATATCATCCCGGTCGCCAATCTGAAGATGAATACCCTCAAGTATGATATCATCGTCTCCAAGCCCGCTTTCGATATCAAGGAGGGGGTCTTCTACGACAAGATCGAGGGTTATGTCATCAAGATCGGGAAGAAAGAAAAAGACGACTCCACCATCCGCAACGTAGTCATCTACCAGCAGAATAATTCCGGCAACCAGGATGATATCATCGTATCGGAGAAAGGCAAGATGGTGGTGACCCCCGACAAAAAATCCCTGCTGTTCATCCTGCAGAACGGATGGATCTACCAGGAAGGAAAGGGTGACCGTATGTCCACCAACACGGAATTCGTCCGCATAGGCTTTAAAGATTATAAGAAAGTACTGGACCTTACCTCCTTCAAGCTCAACAAGACGGATGACAGCGCCTTCAAGAATAACTACCAGATGCTCACCATGCGGCAGCTGGGAAAGAATATCGACTCCCTGGAGAAGGCAGAAGAAATTTTCAACAAGCGGACGGCGGCCAATATGAGCCTTGGCCTGCGGTTCATGCCCTATCTCGACACTACCGGCTGGGCAGAAACGGAAAAGACATCCCGGACCCGCAGCGCTTATCTGCTGGGAGATTCAGCCGTGAAGGCCGAACAGATCCTGAGAGCCGCCGCCCAGGCCAGGGCCGACTCCCAGGCCCTCGCTTTGAAGGCGCAGCTTAAGGCGGACTCCATTGCCCGGATAGCCAGGGTGGAAGCGGCTAAAAAGGATTCCGGGAAGGCCGCCGCTGCGCCGCCGCCGAATACAACCGCCACGGCCAAACCCGGCACCCCGGATTCGGGGAAGGCCACGGCCAATATACCGGCCGCTGTCAAACCCGCTGCCTCAGGTTCAGGGTCAGGTTCGGGGAAGGCCGCTGCCATTAAGCCGCTGCCGCCGACCAGCTTTGCAGACCTGCTCCCCGACAGTGTACGCACCCAGGTGCTCGACCGTGCCATTTCCCAGGCCAATACCGTAAAGATCGGCCTCGACCAGCCCTCCCTGCTCTATGACGCCCAGCAGAACGACCTGCGGCGGCACCGGATCGCCTGGCATGAGAAGCTTACGCTATCCGTAGCCTGCCTGGTGATGTTCCTGATCGGCGCCCCGCTGGGCTCCATCATCCGCAAGGGAGGGATCGGCATGCCCCTGATCTTTGCCGTGATCTTCTTCGTCGTCTTCTTCCTGCTGAATAATTTCGGGAAAAAATTCGCCAACCAGGATGTGCTCTCACCCTTGACCGGCATGTGGCTGGCCACCTTTGTGCTCACCCCTATCGGTCTGTTCCTCGTCTACAAAGCCCTGCACGACTCGCAGCTCTTTAATAAGGAATATTATTTCCGTTTGATAAAGAATATCCGCATTTTGCTGGACAAGATCAACCGGAAGAGGAACCGTCAGGGTAGTCCCGATCTCAATGCCTGATCATGCATCTGGAAAAAAACAAGGAAAATATCCGCCTGCAGCAGTGGGTAGTCGCCATCGCGCTGCTCCTCTTCGTACTGAAGCTGGTAGCATATTACCTAACACAATCGGTGGCCGTCCTTACCGACGCCCTGGAAAGCACCGTCAACGTTATCGCGGGCTTTATCGGGCTCTATAGCTTATACGTAGCGGCCAAACCCCGGGATGAAGATCACCCCTACGGACATGGGAAGGCCGAATTCCTCTCGGCTGCCGGAGAAGGCTCCCTGGTCATCATGGCCGGATGCATCATCATCTACGAGGCCATTGTCAACTTCATCCATCCCCATCCCCTGCAGAAACTGGATAAAGGCATTTTTTTGGTGGGCCTCACGGCCGTCATCAATTTTATCGTAGGCGCCATCAGCATCCACCGGGGGAAGAAGAACGGCAGCATGGCCCTGGAGGCCAGCGGCAGGCACCTGCAGACCGATACCTATTCCACGCTGGGCATTATCCTTGGGCTCATTATCATCTGGTATACCAAACTGACGGTACTGGACAGCGTTGTATCCATCCTTTTTGCCGGCATCATCATCTTTACCGGCTACCGCATCCTGCGCACTTCCATCGCCGGCATCATGGACGAGGCCGATATGCAGCTCCTCAACAAGCTGATCGCTTACCTGAACGCCCACCGGCGCGAGAACTGGATCGACCTGCACAATCTTCGGGTGATCAAATACGGGGGATTGCTGCATATAGACTGTCATCTTACGGTGCCCTGGTATCTCAACGTTCATGAAGCCCATGCGGAGATCGACGCCCTCACCTCCCTGATCCGGATGGAGTTCGGGGAAGCCATCGAATTCTTCGTACATACTGACGGCTGCCTGGACTTCTCCTGCCGGATCTGCACCAGGGAAACCTGCTCCGTACGCAAGCATGCCTTCGAAGGAAGGGTCGAATGGACCCTGAAAAATGTCGTGCCGAATAAGAAACATCAGAGCCCGAAGCCGCCGCTGTCCAAAGAGCAGCTCCACCTGGAGTTTCCGGAGCCGGGCCCTTCCCGGTGAGCGGGCTTGCAGAGGTAGAATAGTTTACCTATTTTACCAGCCTAAATTACAACTCTAATGGAAAACACCTACAACCTACCAGACACCGACCTAAACCTTCTTTCCGAATTTGAAGTACATCTGGAACGCGCCAGTACCGGCAAACGGTTCGGCAACATGCTGATCGATGCGATCGCTTTTTATGTCGTTTATATCGTGCTGATCCTGCTCGTTCCCGCGTCTTCCAGGGCCTTCTTCTTTACTCCCCTCCTTGGCAATATCCTGGGAATGGTGGTTTTCGCCCTGTTCTTTGGTTGTTTCGAAGCTGCCACCAGAGGCAAGACATTGGGCAAGCTCCTTACCCGGACCAGGGCCGTGCAGGAAGACGGAAGCCCTATCACTACTGAAATGGCTTTTATCCGGGGATTTAGCCGCATCGTGCCTTTCGAAGCTTTTTCCGCCCTGGGCAGCCCGTCCTATCCCTGGCATGACAGATGGAGCCATACCTTTGTGATCGACGAAGCGGCTTCCAGCCTGAAGGATCAATAAATTCCTATATTTGCCTCCCGGCCGAAGTTCACAACCGGGCTCCGCCCGGTTTGGGCCTGGTCACATTAAAAATTTGATCCGCATGCAAGCTTGGAAAGAATATCAGGAAAAGAATAAGGACCGTTTTTTAGACGAACTGCTGGCGCTCCTGCGCATTCCTTCCGTAAGTGCCCGCAGCGAGCACAAGGACGATATGAAAACATGCGCGGAGGCGGTCCGGCAGCGTCTGCTCGACGCCGGAGCCGATAAGGCGGAGATCTATCCCACCGACGGGCACCCCGTCGTATATGGGGAAAAGATCACCGACCCTGCCAAATCCACCGTTCTGGTCTATGGTCACTACGATGTACAGCCGCCCGACCCGCTGGAACTATGGCACAGCGGCCCCTTCGATCCGGTGATCAAAGACGGCAAGATCTATGCCCGCGGATCGGCAGACGACAAAGGACAGTTCTATATGCATGTCAAGGCCCTTGAGATCATGGTGAAGAGTGGCTCCCTGCCGACCAATATCAAATTTATCATCGAAGGAGAAGAAGAGATTGGAAGCCCCAACCTGGCAAAATTCGTCTCCTCCCATAAAGAGCTGCTAAAGGCCGATGTGATCCTGATCAGCGATACGTCCATGATCAGCCTGGAGTCCCCATCCATCGATATCGGCGTACGGGGACTTTCCTATATCGAGGTGGAGGTGACAGGAGCCGACCGCGACCTCCACAGCGGCGTCTATGGCGGGGCCGTAGCCAATCCCATCACCATCCTGGCCCGGATGATCGCCAGCTGTCACGATGCCAACAATCATATCACCATTCCCGGCTTCTATGACGATGTCGTGGAGGCCAGCCCGGCCGAAAGACAACTCATGGCCGCCGCTCCCTTCAATGAAGCTGACTATAAAAAAGACCTGGGTGTGCAGGCGCTATGGGGAGAGAAAGGCTATACCACCAATGAACGCACCGGCATCCGCCCGACCCTGGAGCTGAACGGGATCTGGGGCGGCTATACCGGGGAGGGGGCCAAGACAGTCCTGCCTTCGAAGGCAACGGCCAAGATCTCCGCCCGCCTGGTGCCCAACCAATCCTCTACCGTCATCACCGAAAAGCTCCTGAACTACTTTAAGCAGATCGCTCCTCCCGGCGTCACCGTCCGGGCGGAAGAGCATCACGGCGGCGAACCCTATATGACGCCCATCGATTCCAAGGCTTACCAGTCGGCGGCTAAAGCCATCGAAGCCGTCTTTCACAAGGCGCCGATCCCTGTGCGCGGCGGCGGCAGCATCCCCATCTGCTATCTCTTTGAAAAAGAGCTGGGCATCAAGATCGTATTCATGGGATTCGGGCTGGACAGCGATAACCTGCACTCCCCCAATGAGAAATTCGGGCTGCTGAATTTTTACAAAGGCATCGAGACGATTCCGTATTTCCACCAGTATTTCGCGGAGAAATAGTGATTGAAGCTTTTCCTATTGCTCAGAAAGCAGGTAAGCAATGCTCTGATAATTATTTGATTATATACTTTCATAGCTTTGATTTTCATCTTCAGGGAAAAAAATGTAACTTTAAACAGATAGTTTAATTGTACATAAATTATCAGGAGATAGATTATGAACGAAGATCGCCTTAAAAAGCTAATTGAGCGTCCTGAAGTGCAACAGATGATTCTGGATGACTATGATGGTGCCTATTCAATGGGAATTGCGTTGAACGCCCCTAATTCAAAAATGGCAATTCGCGTACGTATTGAAGGTAATGATACTACACATATCCCAAAACAGATTACTCTGGAGGGAGAAACAATACCCATTCTTATCAATCCAAATTTCAAAGCTCCTGTGCCTCTCAGTCATCCTTAATTAGAGTGAGGTCCGTAGGAATTACACAGCATGAGAGTGCATATGGTATCCGGGTAGTTAGAAATAGTGCCGAGCCTGTACCATTTCACGCAGGCGCTCCTCAACTTACTAGCATCGAGGGAGTCCCGTTAGTTTTTACCGATACTTTTGGAGAAGTAGAAACTCTCATTCTTGTTCCGGGAACGGGCCCTGGAAGTCCATCCGCATCTACTGTAGTTCCCGAAGTAAATCGATATCCTCAGATTGTTTGCGGTTTGCAAATTCAAAATTTCGACAATGATTACCGGCAAGGCGAAATAAGTCGGGGATATATTGTCATTGGAACACTTGGTTGTATGGTCAGGCTTGAAACAGGACAAATTGCGCTATTGTCCAATAATCATGTTATTGCAGGAGAAAATAAGGGGCTCAAAAGTCAAGACAGGATTCTGCAACCGGGAAGCCTTCATCATAATTCCACCGATCAGATAGCCACGCTATCTGATTTTATTGATCTGCAGGTTAGCCAGCCTGGTGCAACTCCTCGAAAAGGCGGCATATTATATAATGAGATAGATGCAGGGCTTGCGCAATTAGACCCAAGTATCCAATTGACACAAGGTTATCTTCCTTTTCGGAAATTAATATCTCCTGGTTCATCAGCCAGTGCAAAATTAGGCGATCAGGTCTTTAAAGTAGGACGCACAACAGGCCTTACCTATGGAACAGTAATTGATATAGCTACAATAGTCGGACCTATACCGTATCCTTCAGGGGCTTGTTGGTTTCGTGACTCCATTGTCGTTGAAGGTCTTAATGGTACGCAGTTTTCAGATAAAGGAGACTCCGGTTCAGCCATTTTACGGACAAATGGAGAAGTGATCGGAATATTATATGCAGGGAATGGACAACAAACCTATGTATGTCCTATTGATACTGTGCTAAATGAACTGAAATGTAAAATTGCATAAGTAACAGCGACTACCGAAATTCTCTGTAATTTTGGAGGTTCCAAACTGTGTGACAGATGCCTGAAAAAGAAAAACTCCGCCTCGACAAATACCTGTGGTCCATCCGCCTCTTCAAAACCCGGTCCCAGGCGGCCGACGCCTGTGACAAAGGCAGGATCAAATACAATGGCGATGCCGCGAAGGCCGCCAGAGCGATCTCCATCGGAGACGAATACGAAGTCAAGACGGAAGACAGACGCTGGCGCATCAAGGTCACCGGTCTGCTCGACCACCGCGTACAGTATTCCGAAGCCATCAACTACTATCTCGATATTACACCGGCCGAAGAAATAGAACGGCTGCAATACCAGGCTTCCAGCTTCAATACCGGCAAACGCCAGAGCAAGATCGGCCGGCCCACGAAAAAAGACCGGCGGGAGCTGGGCGATTTCCTGGGAGAAGGCGACCCGACTGATTCCCGGGAGGAATAATACCGGGGGAATAATGGGCTATTCGCACTGGAACACCCCCTATCTTTGCAGCTATGAAAATCGACATCCTCACCGTTCTCCCCGAGCTCCTGGAAAGCCCTTTTGCTCACTCCATCTTAAAAAGGGCCAAAGACAAAGGTCTTCTCGAGATCCGGGTCCATCACCTCCGCCAATGGGCGGTGAATGAATACGGGCAGATCGACGATTATCAGTATGGAGGAGGGGCCGGCATGGTCATGATGCCCGAGCCCCTGGCCCGCGCCATCGAGTCGCTCTCCAAAGACAACCCCTACGACCAGGTCATTTACATGACCCCCGATGGCGAACGGCTCAACCAGTCCATCGCCAATCAACTCTCGATGCAGGAGAACCTCCTGCTCATCTGCGGACATTATAAGGGGATCGACCAGCGTATCCGTGAGCAGTTCGTCACCCGCGAGATCTCCATCGGGGATTATGTGCTGAGCGGGGGTGAACTGGCGGCTGCGGTGCTGGTAGACGCCATTGGCAGGCTGCTGCCCGGCGTATTGAATGATGAGACCTCGGCCCTTTTCGACTCTTTCCAGGATAACCTGCTGGCGCCCCCCGTCTATACCCGGCCCGCTGACTTCCGCGGCTCCAAAGTCCCGGAGATCCTGCTCAGCGGCGACCCGAAAAAGATCGAAGACTGGCGGCACGAAGAATCCCTCCGCCGCACGGCAGAAAGACGCCCGGATTTGCTGGATGAATAGGCAAGCTGCTGCCTGTCGCCTGCGGCAGCCTCCTGGCGGACGGTTCGATGGCGCGCCTCCTGCGACGATTCGATGAAGCCCCTCAGTGCGGCAGCCCTACCAGGAATTGTAAAAAAAGATAATAAGCCAGGATCAGCAGCAGGTTGATGGCGATCGTTTGCAGCAGATTGGTAAGGATAGTTCTTCTCATAAGGGTGGATTTGTAATAGGATAAGGTTAACGGACCATACCGGCCGTAACCAGCCATTTAAGCGGCGAAAACTATACCAAAGCGACGTTATCCACATAGGAATTATACCTCCGGCCGCATGAAAAAACAACCGCAAAAACAACATCGCTTCCCGTTAGCTGCCCCACGATGCTGCTCATCCCCCCGGCACTACTGTTCCGTAGCCTCGCCGATCTTCGCCTCTGCCATTCACCGGTAATTTTCAACCGTTCACCCCGAAATACCAGTTATCCATTTGTTAATGTGTTTTTTTCTGCTTCAATCCCCCATTGATCCCCGTTTAATCTCCTCTTAATCCCTGAGATTCAACCCTGCATGGTGTTTGACCGTCTATAGCCTTAAGAAAAGTTTTACGACCGTGTTCATAATTCCTAACGACAAAAAACTCTGGCTATGACTATCAGCGGCTTTACCATGGTGCGCAATGCCACCAAACTTTATTACCCTATCAGGCAGGCCATCGCCTCCGTCCTGCCCATCGTCGACGAATTCGTCGTGGCGCTCGGGGACTGCGATCCCGACGATCACACCCTCGAAGAGATCCTCAGTATCGGTTCCGACAAGATCCGCATCATCCACACCACCTGGGACCTGGAGAAGTATCCCCGGGGCATGGAACATGCCCACCAGACCGATATCGCCCGGGAAGCCTGCAAAGGCGACTGGCTCTTCTATGTGCAGAGCGACGAAGTGGTGCATGAGGAAGATCTTCCCCGTATCCGCCAGCGCTGCGAGGAATTATTACACGACAGCTCCATCGAGGGCCTCTTATTCAAATACCGGCATTTCTGGGGCGACTACGATCATTATATCACCTCCCACGCCTGGTATGCCAACGAAATACGTATCATTCGCAACGACAAGGATATTCATTCCTGGGAATCCGCCCAGTCCTTCCGCCGCATCCCCGACTTCGACGGCATCCATTACCGCGAAAAAAAAGGGACTTTCAAATTAAAAGTCGCCCGTGTCGACGCTTCTATCTATCACTATGGATGGGTGCGTCCACCCCGCTTCATGCAGAAGAAGAGAGTCGTCTTCGCCACTATCCACTTCGGGAGCGTCCATGCGGAGGCAACCTACGGGAAGGAGCACGAAGAATTCGACTTCGGCAATCTCGATCAGCTGTCGGTCTACCGGGATTCGCATCCGGCCGTTATGCAGGAGATGATCCGGCAGTTCAACTGGGCCGACCAGCTGGAGCGTAACCGACGTCATACCCACGCCGTCCGGCACCGGCATGAAAGATTGAAATATCGGATATTGACTTTCATCGAGCAGCACTTACTCGGCGGAAGGCAGATCTTCTCTTTTAAAAATTATCGGTTGAAATGAATATTTTATCGTGTGCTGCCGGCGGCTTATGATACCTGGCTGAGGACACTGTTAACTCCCGGAGCCTGTTTTTTTATCATAGGTATCAGTCGTTGCATGGGCGGCCTTGCCGCCATCCTTGCAACGGCGCTGGTTCTTCTTTCGAACTCGTTGGTGGTGCTGGTCGCTATGCGAAGAAAGGCGCCTTTTGCAAGGTGGACGGCCGGCCGCTTGGAGACAGCGTGATTGGGCGGGTGTTCCTCCCTAAAGACCTCTGTTAGTAAAAACCTCCTTTGTTGTATCAGTGTCTCTATTGTAGAGGTATCTGGCGGGCGGTGGCCGTCACGCAAAAGGCGCATTAGTTTTTGTGGTGCCGGGCTCCGCCCGGCATTCCTCAATGCGGTTAACTACTGCGACTTACCACATTAGCGAGCAGCTTTGAGGAAAACAAAAAGTACAGCGCCGTTGCGTGTGTGGCCCACCGCCCGCAGGAAGGTAGCGACCGGACGTAAGAGTGTGGCGACCGGCCGTAAGAGTGTGGCCGCTGGACACAAGAGTGTAGCCACAGGCCGCAAAAAAAAGCGTGCCGCCTTCTCAGACAGCACGCTTAATTAATTGAAGTCCAAGGTGAATTTATTTGGGCATGACGAAGATGGCGGGATCGATCTCCTTGTTGATATCCACCTTCTTATTCGTAATATTCAAGGTTATCTGCGGCAGCTCTACCTTCTGGGTAAAAGCCATCGTATAGCCGAAATCCGTTTTCCGGTAGTCGGAAAAGCTCGCCGTCGACTCCACATCCTGCCCGCCCGTACTGAACTTGCTGAGAGCCTTGTTAATATGATAAGAGGTCGCGTCGATATAATAGGTGATCTCCACCGCGCCCGAAGTGACTTTCAGCTTATAGGCCGTAGCCCCTCCGCTGGTGTCCTTCCCGATCAGCTCTACCTTATTGCCTTTGGCCGCATAGTCATACAATGGGCCGCCTACCTGCAACTGGGACTGGCTGGCTTTCACCTGGTCGTCGGGAATAGCCGTAGCGGTCGCACTGCCGGCCATGGGATTGATGGCCCAGCCACCCTTATCGGTGATACACTGGACGATCTTTGTCCCGTTAAAATCCAGTTCGTTCCGATAGCCCTTGCCGTTGAGAATATAGGTGGTACAGGGAGCTTCGTTGCCCATAATGTCGATCGCGCTCTCCACAGTGATGGTCTTAATTGAGTTGACAATGGTCTTTCCGCCCAGGGCATCGACGTATTTGGCCACGATCTGATCCACGGTCTGCGCCTGAACAGCCATCATACTAAAGCTTGCTAGTAGTAAAAAGGTCCCGGTCTTGAGTGTTTTCATCTATTTATTTTTATATTAAATATGTAATGGGCCACAAACATATATACTATTTCTCGCTATAAGATTACCTTTCGTCAAATTACCTTTTTCCGGATCGCCCGATCCTGCTTGGGCGAGTTGTGCTAAGAAAAGTCCTTTTTCGCATACCCCGGGCAGAAAGCTTGCACTGTTTTTCCAAAATATTCCCGATTGGATAGTGTTTTCCGACCCTCGGAATAAGCAAGATTGTAAAACTCGTGCGATCTTTGCAAGAGAATTAACTGAGAATCGGATCTCGATATTAAACCTTATTCTTATGCAGAAAGAGATCTTTCACCGGTTGAGCAGAATCGATTCACTCATCCGGATCAAGGGTACCGGCACCCCTTCAGAGCTTGCGGAAAAGATCGGCATTTCCGAGAGAAGCACGTATGAATACCTGCGGCTCATGAGGGATTTCGGCGCCCCTGTTCTTTACTCCAGGCAGCGAAAGAGCTATTACTACAAAGAAGATGGCAGGTTTACGATTAGTTTTTTATTGGATTAGCCCTTGTGGAGGGAATCCGGCTAAATATTATTGTAATAACAGTATACCCTTATCCTTAACAAGTCAATGGTCTTTTCATTCAACGAGCACGAGGAATTCAAGTCTACACGGGATATTCCCGCTGAACTAACCCGGTACGTATTACCGGGCAGTCAGGCTTCCGCTATCGCTAACGAATACCTGAAATTCCTGCTGCAGGAATTCTATTCCGCCCATTGCAAGGTTTTCTATGCCATCTATCTCATAGATAAGAAGGTCAGCTTCCGCATCCGGGAAGAGGGGTCTTTATTCGTTTTCTACCTCGCGCTGCAGCATGACCGGCACCTGGATATCGACGGAATAGGCAAAGTGCTGATCAAGGAAGGGCAATTCAATATGATCTACGCCCCTTACCTGGACCTGGGCAGCGCGCATGAAGACGGAAGGGAATACATCACCCTGGGATTGCAATACGACATAAATGTCCTCCAGGAGTGGGCGCCTTATTTTCCCAAGCTGGCCGCCTTCCTCGAGAAAGTGCAGGCAGGGCAGCCCGCCATGCTGCTGCCCTCACACGAATGGCTCACAAAAGAGATCCAGGATATCATCTATCGCGTCATGCACTGCCCCCCGGAGACATCTTCTTATCACCCTTATTTCGATCTGTTGCTCAAGACCCTGCTCTTCCATCTCCTCAACCAGTCGGTGCAGCAGCTGCCCGCCAGCAACTATACTCATTATGAGATCGACGGCATCCAGGCAGCCCGGTCTATGATCAAAAAGAATATCCGCTATCACTTCGTCATCCGCGAGATCTCCCAGAAAGTGGGGATGAATGAATTCAAGCTCAAAAACGGGTTCCGCGAGCTCTTCGGCAACGGCGTCTATGAATACCTCCGCACAGAACGGATGCTGGAGGCCCGCCAGCTGCTCAGCGACCGCAACCGCAACGTAAAAGAAGTCGCCGCCCTCACCGGGTATAAAAGCGTGAACAGCTTCATCAAAGCCTTCAAGAAAAAATACGGCGAGACGCCGGGAGAATATCGTAAAAGAGGGTAAAAATAGCTCCGGCGCCCACCGGTAAAGGATACACTTAAGACCCTTGCAAAATATTGCCGGACAGGAGTTTAGCAAGTAGAGAGCCGGCCCATTTTGGGAAAAACAGGCCGGATTTGGGAAATCCCTAAAAAAGAAGAGCTGGATTACTACGTGATAATCAGGTAGTTAAAATTTGGAACAATATAGGATATTGGTTATTGCCAATAATCAATATCTATGAAAAGATTTCTACTCTTTTTAGGCTTGTCTCTATTTGCCCAAGCTGTAAAATCGCAAGTTTCGTATACCTGGAACGGGTCTGTATCGACAGCCTGGAATACCCCGGCCAACTGGACGCCCAATGGCATTCCCGGAGCGATAGACAATGTTAAGATCGTTACGGCCGGCAACAGCTGCCTGTTGAATGCCGGCACGCACATCACGAATATCACCCTCACCAGCGGCACCCTTGACCTGGGAGGATTCACGCTTACGGTCGATGGACCTACGAATACTTTCACTACCGGTACCATACAGAACGGGTCCCTCAGCATCACCGGCGCCACCACCACTACCTTTGGCAATGGCCCCGTCATCATGAACTGTGCCGTCACTATCGTTTCCGCCGCCATAACGTTGAAGAATACCACCTTTCAGAACAGTCTCACCATTACCAAGACAGGATCGACCAATGACAACAGCGGCGGAGGCAATGTCTTTAATAGCGACGTCACCATGAATAATACCGGTACAGGCTATTTATTAATGGGCAGTGGCAACCCGGACCAATTCAATGGAGCGGCTACTTTTAACAATACCGGCGGCAGCAGTATCTATGTCGCCTATAACAGTTCCAACAATATTTTTGGCGGAGTGACCACCTTCAACAATGCCCCCAGCAGCAACACGGGCATCTCTGTCAGCCAGAACTCTGCCGGCACCCTCTTTAACGATAATATTATCGTCAGCTCCACCAATGGAACGGGAGTCGCTTTTGGCGGCAATGCTACGGCTACCAGCACGTTAGCGGCGACCAAGACCATCAGCATCGGGACAGCGGGCTTTTCCGCCGGCGCCTTACTGCTCAAAGAGTTCATCCAGGTGGGCGCCACCGCGCAAAATCTTGCTCTTACCGGCGCCAGCACCTTAACGTTGGGGCCTTCCTCTTCCTTCGACGGGAACCTGACCAGTTCCAGCCCTGCCCTCATTTTGAGCGGAACCACCTTCAACGGGACCACCGACCTTACCAAGACCGGCGCCACCGGGGACTGGGGCTCGGGTAATAATGTCTTTAACGGAGTCTCCAGCATCACCAACAGCGGAACCAGCTACCTGGTACTGGGCAATGGCAACCCGGATATCTGGAATAATGACGTTACGTTTACGGACAACGGGTCTGATCGCCTGTTGCCGGGCTGGGCGAGTGTGGGCAACCAATTCAACGGGAATATCTACGTCAACAGTTCCGGGAGCGCCGCCGGCATACAATTCTGTGGAGGCAATACTACCGCCACCGCTACTCTTGGGGCGGGAAAAACCATCCAGGCCGGCTCCGGCGGATTGACAGCCGGTTACCTGTACCTGAAACAATTCACACAGGCCGGTAATACTCCCATCAATATAACAGCCACGGGTACTTCCTCTTTATACCTGGGCCCCGGCAGTAATTTCGGAGGCGCTTTTACCGCCACCGCCCCCAATATCTGGGCACAGGGCGCTACTTATAACAGTCCCGCCTCTTTTACCAAAACAGGGGGTACCTATAACCATAATAACCAGTACCAGAATATTTTCAACTCCACCTGTACCATCAATCAGCAGAGCAGTACCGGCTATTTCATGTTGGGCTATAACTCTAATGACCTGTTCATGGACGATATCACCGTCACCTCCACCGCTACCGGCGGCATCTACCTGGGCTGGACCTCCGGCACCGGAACCCCCACCCTTTCCGCAGGCAAGACGATCCTGGTCGGCGCAGCGGGCTTCAGCGCGGGGTTTTTATATCTGAATACGTTTACCCAATTGGGCAATACGCCTATCAACCTGACTTTTACCGGGGCCAATACTTACCTGGTTTTTGCCCGGGGCTCGGTCATTGGCGGCGATCTGACGACGAATACCCCGGATATCTACTTTAATGGCGGTACCTTCAACGGTATGGTCAATGCCACGAAAACGGGCGCCACCAATGATGCCGGCAGCGGAAACAACCTTTTCCAGGGAAGCACGACCTTCAATAATACCGGGGCAGGTTATTTGATATTGGGCAATGTGAATCCCGATACCTGGAACAGTGACGTGACCTTTAACAGTTCGGGATCTTCTTATATCGGCCCCGCCTGGAATTCCACCGGCAACGCATTCAACGGCAATCTCACTGTCACCAGCACCAACTCTTCCACCGGCATCCAGTTCTGCAGTGCGGGAACCGCCACCGCTACTTTAGCAGCAGGGGCCGCCGTTCAGACAGGAGCGGCTGGTTTCTCTTCGGGAGCCCTGCTCCTCCGGAGGTTTACGCAACTGGGCAATACCGCCAGTAACCTGAACCTGACCGGTGCTACCACCCTGCTGCAAGTAGGGCCTTCCTCGGCATTCGGCGGTTCCTTTATGGCCGTCTCGCCCCGCATCTTACTGAACGGCGCCATTTATTCCGATGTCGTCACCATGACCAAGACCGGGGTAACGGGAGAATGGTCATCGGGAGGTAATACCTTCAATTCGACCCTGACCGTCAACCAGCAGGGCGGCGGCTATTTTGGTTTCGCCAATGGCGCACCCGATATCTATAATGGAGATGTCTATGCAAACAACAACTCCACCGATCGGATCATCTTTGGCAACAACCCGACCGGTAACCAGTTCAACGGCAATATTATATTGACGCAGACCGGCTCTTCCACAGGCATCGCTTTTGGGTGGAGTGCTACCACGGACATAACCCAGGCAGCCGGAAAGACGATCTCCATCGGTGCGGCAGGTTTTACCACGGGTTATTTACAGATCGAACGGTTTACGCAATTGGGTAATACCCCCATGAACTTACCGTTGACGGGCAACTCTTCTTTAACATTCGGTCCCACCACCACCATTGGTGGCAATCTGACTTCCACCAGCGGCGCCCTGTTCTTTAGCGGAGGCACTTTCAACGGGACGGTCGATGCCACCAAGACCGGTACGACCAATGACTATAGCAGTGGAAATAATATCTTTAACGGTGTCACCACGTTCACGAATGCAGGTTCCGGTGCTTTAGTGTTGGGCAATACTACCGCAGACACCTGGAATAGCGACGTGGCCTTCAGCAGTACGGGCTCTTCCTACATTGGGGTCGCCTGGAATGGCGCCGGGAATATGTTCAATGGCAATATTACCGTATCCAGCACCAACTCTTCCACCGGCATTCAATTTTGCAGTGGAACATCCGCCACCGCTACTTTAGCGGCCGGTTACGCCATACAGACAGGAGCGGCCGGTTTCTCTTCGGGAGCCCTGCTCCTCCGGAGGTTTACGCAACTGGGCAATACCGCCACCAACCTGAACCTGACCGGTGCTACCACCCTGCTGCAAGTAGGGCCTTCCTCGGCATTCGGCGGTCCGTTCACGGCCGTCTCGCCCCGCATCTTACTGAACGGCGCCGTTTATTCCGATGTTGTCACCGTGACCAAGACCGGAGCAGCGGGAGAATGGTCATCGGGGGGAAACACCTTCAACTCGACCCTGACCGTCAACCAGCAGGGCGCCGGTTATTTTGGTTTCGCCAATGGCGCGCCGGATATCTATAATGGAGATGTCTATGCGAACAACAACTCCACCGAGCGGATCATCTTTGGCAACAATCCGACCGGCAACCAGTTCAACGGTAATATTATATTAACGCAGACCGGCTCTTCCGTAGGCATCGCTTTCGGATGGAGCGCTACCACCGATGAGACCCAGGCAGCCGGGAAGACGATCTCTATCGGTGCGGCGGGTTTTACCGGGGGGTATTTACAGATCATGCGGTTCACGCAGCTGGGCAATACTCCCATGAACTTACCGTTGACCGGCACATCTTCTTTAACATTTGGCCCTACTTCTACCATTGGCGGCAATCTCACTTCCACCAGTGGTTCCCTGTATTTTAACGGATGTACTTTCAACGGGACGGTCAATGCTACCAAGACCGGTACGACGAATGACTACAGCAGCGGAAATAATGTTTTTAACGATGTCACGACCATCACGAGCGCTGGTTCCGGGTACCTGGTGTTAGGCAATGGCAACCGGGATCAGTTTATGAGCACCGCGACCTTTAACAATACGGGCAGCAGCAATATGTATATCGCGCACAACAGTGCTAACAATATTTTTGGCGGGGTGACCACTTTTAATAATGCGCCCACGAGCAATAGTGCCATTTATGTCAGCGCGAATTCAGCGGGCAGCGTCTTCTCCGACAATATTTCCGTCAACTCTACCTTCGGTCAGGGAGTGCAGTTCTGCGGTGGCAATACCACGGCTACCGCTACCCTGGCAGGGGGCAAGACGATTGCGGCCGGGAGCGGCGGATTTTCTGCCGGTACTTTATTGCTCCGGCAGTTCACACAAACGGGCGCCACCCCGCAAAGCATTACCCTTACCGGTACGGGGAACCTGACGTTTGGCCCATCTTCTTCCTTCGGCGGGAACGTCACCACGAGCAGTCCTACCCTGTACTTTAACGGCTGTACCTTCAGCGGCATCGATAATTGTACCAAAACCGGGACCTCCAATGACCAGAGCACGGGTAATAATATATTCAACGGCAAGGCTACTTTTACCAATACCGGGACCGGCTATCTCGTAATGACCAATACCACCGCGGATGCCTATAACAGCGATGTGGTGTTTGTGCAAAGCAATACGGGCGGCGTATATCCCAATTATAATAACAACAGTACTTATGCAGGCAACCTGACCATTACTTCTCCCGCTGCTACCGCCATCACTTTTGGCTCGAGCAACGGTACGGCCACGCTGGCAGGTTCGGGCGCGCAGACGATCAATGCCCCGAGCGGATCGGCTGTCCCGGTATTCACGCGGCTGGTCGTCAACAATGGCAATAACGTTACGTTGAACACACCGGTCAATGTATCGGTCAACCTGGTCCTGACTGCGGGGCTGCTGAATACCACGACGACGAATATCTTAACGATGCTCAGCGGTTCTACCGTTGCGGCCGGCGATGCGCTGTCGACCAGCTATATCAATGGTCCCATGCGTTACAAGAAATCAAGCTCCGGCGTCAGCACCCTGAACTTCCCGATCGGCAGCGCTCCCGATTGCCGGCCGGTCATCCTTACCGTCAACCATACCACCGGCAATATTTATTATTATACGGCACAGCTGTTCGATGCCAGTGCGGCGGCCCTGGGATATACGCTTCCTCCCAGCGTCGATGTCGTCTCGGGGATGCATTATTATATAATCGGCCGGACAAACTCCAGTAACGTCAGCCAGCCCACCCTGGAGCTGAGCGGCAACCAGCAGATACAGGTCTTTTTCGGAGCCAATGATGTCGCCACCAATGGCGCCACCCTCACCATAGTAAAGAACACCTATCTGACCCCTACCAAGTGGATCGACATCGGGGGTGTTGGAGGCCCGTCCTATAGTGCCGGCGCCAATCTTACCGGAAGCATCACGTCTACCTCTTCGCCTACTGCCTTTAATTCTTTCTCGACCTTTGCGTTGGGAGACAAGATCGGCGGGGGGAATGTATTACCGGTCGGGCTACTCAACTTTACCGCGCAACCCGACAATGACCGCGTCGACCTGAGCTGGACGACCAGCACTGAATCCAACAACAGCTATTTCACCGTCGAGAAGAGCAGCGACGGGGTCAGCTTCAATACCGTACGAATGGTCCCTTCGGCAGCGGTGGGCGGCAATAGTACGGTTGCCCTGGATTATTCGACCCAGGACCCGGCCCCTTATCCGGGTGTCAGCTTCTACCGGTTGAAACAGACGGACCTCGACGGAAAGTCCAGCTACTCTTCCATCGTATCGGTCAACTTTACGAAGAAGAAGACGCTCTCCGTCTATCCCAATCCGACGACCGGCACGCTGCATGTTACCGGGATCAGTACCACCGAGACCAGCTTAAAAGTGGAATGGTTCGATCTCAGCGGCAGGTCGCTGTTGCAGACTACGCTGTCGGTGCAGAATGGTTTCGCCACGCTGAATGCTCCTGTGTCTGTCAATAATGGAATGTATACTTTGCGGTTTACGGCTTCCGATGGAACTGTGACGCTGCAGAATGTGATTATACTGAAATAGGGTGACCTGATGGTCACTGACTGGATGGATCAAGATTCTTTAAGTGAATCGGCCCGACTAAGGAGCAGTTTGCTCCTTAGTCGGGCCGATGGCGTTTAATAGGGTTGTATAATTGAAGGATGCCCCCAGATCCAGCCTTCATTTTTATTTTTATCCCTTACTTTTATCCAAATCCATTTGCCTTTGCCAGCTACGGAGTCCTGTTGTAAGGATCTATCAATATATAGCAAAGGGGCGTTCTTCAACAATTTCCTGATTACAGAGGCATTAAAATTCGGCGACGACCGTAGTTCCGTAGCTTTTTCGACTTTCACCGTATACCCTGAATTATCGGTAACATCGAAGGTCGAATATTTCAGGTCTTTAAAATTCGACAAGTAGTAATCAATCTCATACTTTGCATTGGCAAAAAAGTAATCCGCCATGGCATATTGGATGAGTTGTGGGGGATCAGCATTTTTTTTATCTTTTGTATCAACTATTACAGCATGACCGATATATACATCCCTAATGGTTGCACCAGACATTAAATGAATATATCCGATGACTTTACCCAGGCTATCGAAATAATACATTTCCCGGCCTCCCAGTATCATGCTTTCGTCGTAGGAGTTAAATAGCAGCTTTCTCGGAATGTTGTTTTTTACATAAACCGACACGGTAATTTTTTTTGTTGCGAAAGACATATATGGCAGCTGTAGTGATAGCTTTTGTAAGGATGGGTCACCATCTATAGACTTCATCTCAGCTTTCCCTTTTTCCAAGACACGTAAAAGCGTATCCGGGAGGTTGCTTTGAGCAAAAACAGCAACCGATATAAAATTTCCGGCAATGAAAAAAATGATTCCTGCAATTAATTCTTTTGTTCTCATCATATATATTATGAAAAAATCGAGCAAAACTACTCTTTATTTTTGTGGTTTTCCACAAAATACCTACCTACTTCAATTTCCCATGGTTCATGAAGCGGTAGGTGGCGGTGAGCATCCAATACCGGCCGATCACGTTGAAATTGCTCTCCGAGTGGGTGTTGATATAGTCGCTGCGGCTGATGCCCGCGTTCTGGTTGAGGATATTATTGACCTGCCAGCGGAGGGCCAGCCGGTTGCTGAAGAAATTCCGGTTGATGAAGGCATTCCATAAGAAGGTGGAATTATTCTGATCGAATACGCTGGTCTTTTGGCGCCAGTTATAGTAGGCATTGGTATTGATCTCAAAATCCCTGATGGGGAAGACGGAGAACTGTGCATTCTGACTCTGCGTCCAATACTGCGTCAGCACGCCGGTATTGATCGAGCTCCGGCTATAGGAGTAGTTGACATTGCTATTGACGGAGAAACTATATTTCTCCGCCACATATTTCGACAGCGAGAGGCCCCCACCCACATTGTAGTTATCATTATTGCTCAGGTCCTGGCCGATATAGTTGACCGAGCGGCCATAGGACAGATTGGTATTGAAGCCCAGGTCCAGGTCGACCGGTTTTATTTTCTTATTGATGGAGAAATAAAGTCCCGCATTATTCGACCCGCTGACATTCACGGCCTGGCTGATCTGCCGTCCCAGGGTATCCGTATAGGTCTTGGTGCTGATGCTATTGGTCGTAAACCCGTAATTCAGCCCCAGGTTGATCACCAGGGGCCGGAGGTTATGGAAGCCCAGCCCGAAATGATGGGAGAAAGACGGGTGCAGGTCGGGATTACCCAGGACGACATGCAGGGGGTCGTTGTTATTCTGCACCGGCTGCAGCTGGGTAATAGAAGGCTGCTGCGTGTTGCCGCCGTAGTCGAAGGAGAATCCCGTATAAGGGTTGATATTATACCGTGCATTTATACGGGGAGCGAAATTGAGATACTGGTATTTGAGCAGCGAATCCTTTAACAGATCCATCTGCCGGTAGGAATAGTGCAGGATATCGCCGCCGATCGTATAGCCGAAGAGCTTGTCATTTACCTGCAGGTTGAGGGTAGCCCGCTGTGTCAGCACATTGTTCTGGTAGTGATTGCTGAGGCTGTCGATATAATCCTCGTATTTACCATCTCCCTTGTTATAGGTCGATTGAAGGGACTGGCTCTTATTGAAGGAGAGTCCATAGCTGAATCCCAGCACGGCATTCTTCCACAGCGGCTCCGTATAGTTGATGCTGCTGTTCACGAACAGTCCGTTGGTGGTGATCACCTTGCGCTGGTCGACGGTATCGGCGCTCTGCAGGGTGCCGTCGGGGTGATAGAAATTATTGAGGGAATACAGGTATCCTTTCGTGGTATTGTCCTGTTCCGCCATGCCGGCCAGGATGGAAAAATTTCTGCCGGCCTTCTTCCGGGCCCGTATCCGCCACATGATGCTGCCCCGGAAATTCTGAGTGGTGACATCGTCATGGATCTTCCGGTAGCTATCGTTCACCAGGGTATCGTTAAAGAGGCTGTTGCCGGTGGCGGTGAATTCATTATGTCCCTGCATATCCACGCCCCCCAGGGAGAAGCGGAAAGCGGACAGGCTATCGGGGATATAGTCATAATCGGCGTTGAGTCCATGTTGTACCTGGTTGTTGGCAGAGCTGCTTTGCTGGTTCTGTATGTAGATGGAATCCGATAGGACCTGTTCCGTGCGGCTGGAAGAAACGGGATGGGTGACGAGCCGGCCATATTGGTAATTACCTACGAGATGGTCTTCGTTTCCGTTCCACTTATCGGCATAATGCATCCCTCCGCCGATCACCTGGGGGATCCCTCCGCCGGCGGAGGCGCCTAAGGCGTCATTGGTGCCGCCGCCTACATTGAGCCCTGCTCCCAGGTCGCCCATGGCCCCGCTGAAGCCTGTGTTGCCGTTGTTGGCGACCATGCCCAGGGCGGCGAACTGGCGCCGTCTTTTGAAGGAGCCCAGCAGGCCATTGGCGTTATAATAGCCCTGCGGGTCGCCGCCGGCTTCCAGTTTTACGAAGTAGCCTCTTTTGCTGTCCTCTTTCAGGGAGAGGTTGAGTGTCTTGGTCCGCTGTCCGTCATCGATGCCGGTGAACTCTGTCTGGGCGCTTTTTTTATCCAGCAGCTGCACTTTGGCGATCATATCGGCATTGAAGTTGCGGGTGACGATGGTGGGGTCGCCGCCGAAGAGGTCTTCTCCGTCCACCAGCAGCCGTTGTACTTTTTGTCCGTTTACGGTGATGCCGCCATTCTGGTCGATCTGTACGCCGGGGAGACGGGCCAGGAGCTCTTCCACATTGGCATTGACCTTCAGTTTCATGTGGGCGGTATTATATTCCAGGGTGTCCCCGTTCATGCGGGGAGGAACGGTCTTGGGGGTGACGACGACGGCGGTCAGCGTATCGGCCTTGGGTGATAAGGCCAGCGTACCCAGATCTGTGACGGTGTGGTCGCTGACCGTGAGTATCCTGGAATACTCCGAATAGGATGGGTGGCTTACCAGGATGCGGTATTGGCCGGCAGGCAGGCCGTGAAAGGAGAAGCTGCCATCTTTTCGGCTACGGGTGAACTCTAGTAAGGTGGAGTCCGGCTGCAGGACGGCGATCACGGCGAGCGGGCAGTCTTTATTGAGGGCGGTATCCCTGACGCGGCCTTTGATGGCAATGGTTTCGCTGACGGGCGGTCCGGGGCTTTGCCCGTAGCCAATGAATGAATAGCAGACAAGGAGGAATGGCAGGATGGCTGACAGGCATCCTGAATAGAGATAAGGTATTATGACCCGCGTTTCATGCACTAACTCAAAAAAATGGATAGGGAAGTTATCCCTTTTCCACGCAATAATAGCGCAGTGTCAATAAAGAAAAATACTCCCGGACGGATAGCTTTTTATCCCGATTGGATCATTTTTTTCCCCGTTGGTTTTCCCTGCACCCAGACTGCAGGAAATTTGCTAAAATATTTCCGCGTGGATAACTCTTTATCCCGCACGGATAATATTTCTACAGGATATTTGTGGTTATTGCACTTTAAACCTTCATCGCTATGAACCGGAAGCTTTTCTCTGAAAAATTCGGTGAAATTCCGCCTGCCGAAATCATACCTGCCCCGCTGGATGGGTATGAGGTCCCTCTTGAGCCATATGACTCCGCCATCTGGGAGGGAGGCTATTACTTCTTCCAGGACCTGGACTGGCCTGTCCGTGTCCGTTACAGCAATTACCAGTTAGAGCAGGACGATCAGCTCCGCATCGTCGAAGACGAGCCTTTCATGGGCTTACAGTTTATTCTCGGCAATAGCTTTTATGGCGACTGGGAGGGTGTGGGCAGGAGAATAGACCATGAGGCCAGCTTCAACTTTTTCTATGTCCCCTATGTGGAGCAGACGCTGGAGGGTTACGAGGCCGACCGTGTCTATAGCAAGATCGAGCTGCAGTATCCTATGGAACTGTTGTATAGCCTGGCCCCTCACTTCCCCCTACTGGAGCAGCTCCTGGAGAAGGCGGAACAGGGCAAACCCTCTCTTTTACATACCACCAACCAGATCGCCCCTTCCGAAATGATGGGGGGCGTCCGGCGGATCCTGTATAATTCCATGCCTCATGGGGCAAAGGCCCTCTTTGGGGAGGCCAAGGGGATCAGCACTCTTATCACTTGCCTGGATGCGTTCGAAAAGCAGAAAAAGTCCTCCCCGCCGCAGCGGCTCACCCACTATGAGGTGGAGCAGGTCTACCTGGCAAAGGATATTTTAACAGACAATATGGACACCCCCGTCACGCTGACGGAGCTTTCCCTTATGGTAGGCACGAATAAGTTCAGGCTCAACAGCGGCTTCAAAGAAGTCTATGGGGTGACCATCTTCGACTTCCTCCTGACTGCGCGGATGGAGAGAGCGCAGCATCTCCTGGGAGAGACCGACATGGAGATCGATGTCGTTGCTTTTTTGACCGGCTATAGCGATGTCAAGGAATTCTCCGCGGTATTTAGAAAATATTACGGGACTTCTCCCAGGTATTACCGGGCCCAGCCTCTCTTCTTTATGTTGAAGCACCGTCCTTCGAAGTCCTGAAATGAAAAAAACTTTTCGCAAGACTAAAACCTCTCCTATGTCACTTGATAAGATCCTCCGCCTTACAAGAGCCGACATGTACTGTATCGAAAAAGGGATCCTTTACATCGATCTGCATTATATGGATAAAATATCCGCCGAACATCTCTCTCTCGAAATCACCCTGAGTAAAGACAAGCTGCAGGCGGGCTTCCAGAAAAAGACGGGCTTCACGCTCCATGAATATATCGTCCGGGTGCCGGTTTTTGATTTATTCCCATATATCCCGATTATCCACTGGAAATGGATGGATTTTTATTTTCCATAAGCTTATTTTCGACAGGTTATATATAAAAGGGTATTTAGAAATATTACAACAACCCGAAACTACATGAACGGCTCCCAAGATTGTGGACTCCCCAAAACCGAGAAAAGCGTTTTATAATAAAAAAACGAATTATTGTATTTTCAGGACAGACTGTCTAAAGTTTAATGCTATGGCATGCAAACAGCACTTGCTCCGGCTTTATCACTCGTACCTCGAATTAATATTTTGCGTGGTTGTTGAAGGGGTACATTAAACTTTATTTCTTCCGGTGGAAGACACCTTTCCTCATTACAAACTTGAAAACTGATACTACTAGTTGCATTGGTTTTTACCGGGCTTTTCAGCAAAACAATTTGTGTAAACTCAACCTCATTCAGATACTCGAATTGTTCAACATTCAAAGACTCGATTTTCGAAAATTCCCCGATCCTTTTGTTTTATCCGTGAATTCCAACAAGGGGGTTTTGGAGAATTTAATAACTGTCGACTTTGCAATAGCTCCCGTCGGTTGTTCTTGTGCATATATGTGCTACCCTTCGGCTATAGATGCCTTCAAGCGAACTTCAAATTTTTGGTCCGACAATTTTCGAGCAGAAAATTCCCAAGATACAGGATCCTGACTAAAAGACAGGTTTGAGAACAATAAGCATAAGCCTAATACCCAATAATGTTTCATAATTTATCTTTTTACTTTTCCGCCATTACGACAACTTTTCTTCCTTCTATCGAGAAGCGAATGGAGCCCGTAGCTTCTAATATGCTGAGTACGGCTGAAATATTTACATTTCTAGGTATCTTACCTGTAAACTTCTTATCAATTGAATCGCGGTATTCCACTTCGATATCGTACCACCTTGCCAGCGCATGCATGATATCCTTGATATTCGAATTTCTAAATTGAGTAATACCGTTCCTCCATGCCACAATCGTATTTATATCTGCGGATTCCAGTCTTCGTATCGGCCCATTATCCGCGGTGGCAATAACTTGAGCTTGTTCACCGGGGTGGATCTGTAGCTCGGAAGAGCCTCTAGAAACTTTCACTGCCCCTTCAATTAAGGTAGTCTTAGATAATAAATCTTCTTTATATGCGGACACGTCAAAATGCGTCCCTAATACCTGAATTGACATATTTCCTGCTGCAACTTTAAAAGGGATTTGTTTGTTTCCGGCTACTTCAAAGTAAGCCTCCCCCGACAATTCTACGTTTCTATCTCGATCAATAAATGCCGTGGGATATTTAAGAGAGGAAGACGCATTGAGCCAAACCTTGCTTCCGTCAGATAATTGTATCTGGTACTGTCCCCCCCGAGGGGTTGAGATAGTATTGTAACTTACTACCTGAGAACTGGACGGGTGAGCATCATATGATATTTGCCCATTATCCAACTTCAATATTCTGGTCGTTCCCTGTTTCGCCAACTCGCCATTAGATGCACTATCCAATACAACATTACTGCCGTCTGTAAGCGTCAAAATTGCTTTATCGCCTCCAGGTGGTACATCGTTCTTGAAACGCTGCGCTACCGGCAAACTGGACATATCGGTTTTTCTTTTTGTGAGGGTGAATACGACAGATACGCCAATAATCAGAGTAAGAACAATAGCTGCGGCTATATATTTTGATCTTCGACGCCATATCATACGAGACTTTACAAAAGCTGGAATAGCAAGAACAGTCTCAAGATGAATTTTTTTTTGAACCTCCTCAAATGCTGAGTCAACATCGAACTGGTAAAGGCTCTGCAAGGCAGCCTGTATTTGCTCCCAGTCAGTCATTTCTTCAAAGAACTGCCTGCTGACGGGATCCCGTTGATCCATCCATTCGTCGAGAGCTATCCTATCGGCCTCATTCAGGTCATCATGAAGGCGCCTAAAGAATAACCCTCCGATATGTTGCATTGTCTGTAATAATTGTTGATCACGCATTAGTTTAATAGGGTTAAATGAAAGGACAATTGCAACAGCTAGGCTTGGTTAAATAAAAAGGAGTTTGGCTTAATGGTTAACGGCTTAGGGGTTTAAACACAGATAAAGAAACTACCATATAAGTGTCTATTTTGTAAGCGGTATGATATTAAAAACACCCTTACCGGAAAGTGGTACTAGCGAAATTTGATAAATTGTTAAAAATTATTAAAGCCCCGGGGAATATGCCATTTTTTACTACAAGGGAGATATATTTACAAATTATTGAATTTCAAAATTCTGTCGTTTTAAACCTTATTCCGTTTTGATATGAAATTGATTTCTAAATTATGGCTATTAGGCCTGCTGACATTAACAGCCTTCATAGTAGTATTTACTCTCAAACCCATATCCCAGGACCCCTCGTTTCACAACTTCGCCGATCACCGTGCTTTTGGGGGGATTCCTAATTTCTGGAACGTCATGAGCAATATTCCCTTTCTGATCATTGGAGTGGCTGGACTGCGCCTATTAAGAAAGGCCTGGGGGGCAGGAGCTATTTTAGTCGTCTATGGGGTCTTGTTCGCGGGAATCTTATTAACCAGCCTGGGTTCGGCTTATTATCACTACGATCCAAACAATGATAGCCTGATATGGGATCGGATACCCATGACGATCGTCTTTATGTCCCTATTATCCGCAACTGTAGCGGAGCTGATTGATATGAAATTGGGTATCCTATTACTGCTGCCCTTAGTACTAATAGGAGTATCCAGTGTTCTCTGGTGGCATTATACCGAGACGCTGGAAAGAGGTGATTTACGGTTATATGGCTTTGTACAATATTATCCGATGTTATTCATTCCTCTGATTATGATCCTTTTTCGCTCACCGACCAGCAATAAAGGAATGCGTTCGTTGATCCTGGCTGTAGCCTGGTATGTTGTTGCCAAGCTATTGGAGAAATTTGACAGTCCGGTTTATTCAACCCTGCACTTTATTAGTGGACATTCTTTAAAGCATCTCGCGGCGGCAGTCTCTACCTGGTATCTAGTGAAGTTGTTTGAACAGAAGCATATAAAAAAAGGCAGTTACACTTTTTAAAGGAGTAACTGCCTGGATAAATTTGCTACTTTTCACTATTATCTGGCTACCTGGATCTTGTATCTGTTTGGGTAGTGCGAACCCAATAAATGTCGGCCAATAAAAATATTCCTACTAGAAGATTAGGTAGAAATTCCCAAATCATTAATTTAATAGCGTTGCCGGTAAAGTAAAGTAAATAAGAAAGAATTCCCAGCCATAAATTTCCAACTCCTATTAAAATATAAAGAAAGCTATCTCTCTTTAGAAATCCAGATATTCGAAATACAAATAAAATAGGCCCTAGGATTAAAAAAGAGAAATGAGCTACTACTGTAATGAGAAAAAGCATGCCTCCAATACCTTTACCGGGATAAAAAAAACACAAACAGAGACCTGTAAAAGACAAGCATATTAGAATAGCAGTTATCAGATTCTTATTTTTCAACGTCTTCATAAAATGGTTTTTTTAATTACAAACTCCCGCATTCATGTGTACAGTCTGATCGGTGCTGCGGGTCATACCTACAAAATTCGTAGCTCGGATATCCTCCCCAAGATCTCCGGGATCGTTACCCATTCCAAAAAGCCAAGATCCAATGGTGGATGGCAGATAAATATGCCCCGCCGCCAACGCATTAATAGCAAAAGTCGTGCAATTATTATTATCCAGATCGTAAGTGTTTTTGCTATTTTGTTCCACATTGGTAAGCATATTAAAAAAGAGAGTGCTGCTTACCGTAAAGCTTCCTGAAATATTGTACGCGTGCATTTCATCATCGTTAAGAGCTCCCTTAGCGATTGGAGATAAAGGCTGAACAAGAGTTGTAGGATAAAACCCCACATTCCTCGTAATCACATTCCCTCCGGTGGTCTCCGTAAAAACCAGGAATGTATGCCCCACATCAAAGGGATTCGTTTTGCCACCAATGTCGACGGAGCCGTCACTCGCCGAGAATGTCCAGGCGTCCCTCGTGCCGGGCTTCGGCTGATCTACACAGACCATCACCTGGTAGGTGCTGAAGGGGGTATTGATGAAACACTTGAAATAATCGGCGATGTTGGCAATAAGATTATGCCCGATGGCAATAGAAAAACTAGCCGCGCTGCTACTGCTGGCAGTACCACCGCCGCCACTCGCCCCCCCCACCGCATCCCCATAATCCACCGCTACCGGATCATCATCTACCGGCACCATCGACGGCCGGCAAACCGGCGCTTCCGACCAGGCAAATCCTTCATCGGGCGAGGCCGTGCTATAATTATAGCCGGTTATCTGGTAACACACTTCGATCGTAACCACATTCGAGGGCGCCACCGAAACGGCGGCGGGAGAGACAGATGCAGAAACAGCAGCAGGGGGAGGAACCGCGGCGGCAACAGAGCCGGGAACCGCTTTCCGGATCGCCCCGCCCTGCTCATAAAGATATTTAGCCAGGGCGTTGCCGACCCAATCTTCCACATACACTATCCCGGAGAAATGCCCCCGGGGATGCCACAGGTAATTGGTGTCGGGAAAACCGGTTATGACTTCTGCATGAAAGAGGCCCTTAGATTGGTAGACCAGCAAATGGGTCAGATTGCTCAAATGGAAGTTGTTGGGACCGCCTTGGGTAGTTCGGATAAATAGCTCCTTGTCATACCTGACAGGCACCAAGACCGCCCTGCCCACAGACAGATTGACTACCGTCGCCTGATCCCAGCGCACGGTTCTGGCCGCGACTGCCCGGGGATTATCGGCCCTGGACGTGGCGGAGGATACCGACAAAAAATAGGCCTTTGCTTTTGCAATAAAAGGATCGGCATTGGGAAGGGAGGAGTGTGTGTCTTTTTTACAGGTGGTGAAAAACAGTCCGACACAAAGCAGGACGAACAGGTTGTAGATGCGTTTCATTTAATAAGGTTTTATGGTTATAAAATAGCACTTGCAATATAGGAGACGGCGGTGAAATATTTTTACCCAAAAGGGTAAAAAATGAATAAGAAAAACCCTTATGGCAACTCCACGACAATTTCTTAAAAAACAGCTCTTGATTACAATCAATGCCAATTCTTGATTACACTCAACTACTCCGGTTGATTACAATCAAGAATTGATTACGATCAATGGTAGCGGTTGATTACAATCAAGAATTATTTTTCAAAATCGATAAAATTCATTTCGATCGAAATGTTTTGCGTATTAATTTTGTAAATGCCAATCGGCGGTTAAACATCCTTGTTAATTTAAACCTATCGTAATGGAAAAATTACTTACTCTGCTAAACTCCATCGCTGAAATTCCTCCCGGTCTGGCAGAACTCTTACAAGCCAACCTGCAATGCAGGGAATTTTCGAAAGGAGATTATATTCTGAAAGAAGGAGAGGTCTGCTCCAATATTTATTTCCTGGAATCGGGGCTGATCCGGATTTTCAACCGGCTCTCCGAAAAGGAAGTAACCTCCTGGTTCCTGATGGAAGGGGATATTTTCATCTCCGTTTCCAGTTTTTTCAGGCAGCAGCCATCGTATGAAAATATAGTCGCCCTGGAAGATTGCGTCTGTTGGGGAATCAGTTACGAGCAACTAAAGAACGCCTGTCTGCTCTATCCGGCATTTAATGCCCACCGCATCGCTATCACCGAAATCTATTATTGCCGCAGCGAAGACAGGCATTATATAAAGCTTAGAAAACCTCCGGATGAACGGTATGCTGACCTCGTAGAAGAAGAATCCGAATTACTCAATCGTGTACCTCTTCAACTGCTCCCATCCTATCTGGATGTTTCGCGTAGCGCCTTTACCAGAATCCGTAACAATTATTATTATATTAAAAGAAAAGGAATTTCTCTGAAACAAAAAAGGCCCATATGAGCATTTTTTTCTGAAAAAAACTTTTGAGTTTTGTCCTAACAAAATCGCAACAACATGTTACACTTCATCAGCTGGTCCGCTTATAACCGAATGATCATTGTCCTCATGATCCTCTGGTACCCAACCATACTCGGGATGTACTACCGCAACGACATCCTGATTCGTATCAGAAAGCTCATCGGAAAAACATAATTCCGGTCACTCATCGACAATCGAATTGCCGATCCATGATCCACCAACCATAGATTATCGATTCATGATCCGATAACCATCGATTGCCGATCCAATATTCGACAACAATATTCAAAAAAAATTAAACCTTGCTCCCATGCTCTATTTCATCCCAAAGCCATTAAGCGGCCCCCGGCCGCTGGCTACCGCCCTCACCCTTCTGGTCATTCTCTTTCATCTCGCAGTCCAGGCACAGACAGCAGATGCTAATAACGGCCTCAACCAAGCCAATACCCTGGTCCGAAGTTATTACGAGACAGGAGCCAATCTCCTCTACGCCGTGGGGGCTATATTCGGACTGATCGGGGCTTTCAGAGTTTATACCGCCTATACAACCGATCATCGGGAAGATGCCTCCAGGTTATCCAGCAAATGGTTCATCGCCTGTATATTTCTTGTCGCGTCCACTACCGTTCTGAAAGCATTTTTTGGCATTTAACACCCCCCGCCCCCTGAAGGGGGAGCGGGATTAAAATAGAAACGATATGACTACGAGTGTCTATCACCTTCACAAGGGCATCAACAAGCCCATCGTATTTCGCGGCCTGCGGGCGCAATACATCCTTTACGCCGCCGGCGTCCTGGTGGGGAGTCTTCTCTTCTTCACCATCCTATTCATCGGCGGCGTGAGCCCCTGGATCTGCCTGCCCCTCACAATTACGCTGGCAGCAGCCGGCATACTTGCGATCTATCGCCTAAGCCATCGCTACGGAGAGTACGGCCTGCTAAAAAGAAGGGCCGCCCGACGTCTGCCAACCGCCCTGCGATCGCATTCGCGCTACCCCTTTATCGATCTGAAAAACACAGCCTAAAAACGTCCTCCATGCCAACCAACTTATCCACCCACTTTCCTATCTGGGAAGTGGCCAGCAATCATATTGTCTCAACCAGGGGAGATCTCACCATCGTATACGCCCTTACCAAACCCGAGATCTTCACCCTGTCCACCGAAAATTTCCAGGCCCTTCACCAGGCATGGGTGCGGGCCATCAAACTCCTGCCCCCCAACACCGTCCTCCACATGCAGGACTGGTTCCTCCGATCCCGGTACCAGGGGAATCCCGACAAGGTGGGAGCCAGCTTCCTGTCAGCAGCGAGCGAACGGTTCCACCATGACACCCCCTATCTCGACCATCACTGCCTCCTGTCCCTGTCCCTTCGCCCCCGGGGACATCAACCGGCGAACTCCGCAGCATCGGCCCTGCTGCGGAAATCCCTGGTACCCGAAGACACCCTGTCGCCACAGGCCGTCCAGGAATTCACGGGCCAATGCAGCCAGTTCATAAGAATCCTCACCGACAGCCGCCTCATCGAATGCCGCCGCCTGCTCACCGAAGAACTGACCAGCCTACCCGACCGCGCAGGCATCATCGAACAATATTGCCAGCTCGCCCCTTCCGGCAAGGCCCTGGAACTGTACGACATCGATTTTCACAAAGGCCTTCGCATCGGCGACAACCACTGCCTGCTCTATACCCTGGCCGACGCAGCGCACCTCCCCGCCCAATGCAGCCCCCATATCGACTATACCCCCTATTCCACCGACCGTACCCCCTTCCCCACCGGTTTCACGACATCGCTGGGACTGCTCCTGCGCTGCAATCATATTTTTAACCAATATATTTTTATCGGCGACCCGCTGGACACCCTAAAAAAACTGGAGCTAAAACGCCGGCGGCTGCAATCCCTTTCGCAGCACAGCCGCGAGAACGCCATCGCCCGCGACGCCGTCAACGAATTCCTCAACGAAGCCATCAGCGGCCAAAGATTATTGGTTAAGGCTCATTTTAATGTCCTCGCCTGGACAGAAGACTCTGCCAAACTGCAGGATCTCAAAAACAGGATCGCCTCGGCAGTCGCGCAGCTGGGAGCGACCCCTCACCTGGAGACCGTCGGTGCACCGCAAATATGGTGTGCAGGAATCCCCGGCAATGCCGCTGACTTCCCCATGAACGAGACCTACGACAGTTTTGCCGAACAAGCCGCCTGCTTCCTTACCTCCGAGTCGAACTACCGCTCCTCTTCCGGCCCCCTGGGCATCCGCCTCGGGGACCGGCTCTCCGGACGACCCCTCCATGTCGATATGTCCGTGAAAGACAACAGGAACAAATTCGTGCTCGGGGGTTCGGGCAGCGGCAAATCCTTCTTCACCAACCACCTGATGCGCAGCTATCATGAACGAGGTTCGCATATCATCATCATAGACATTGGCAACAGCTACCAGGGTCTCTGCGAATTCGTGGAAGGGATTTATTTTATCTATACGGAGCAACACCCCATCTGCTTCAACCCTTTCTGGCTCGCGGAAGGAGAGAGCCCGGACACCGAGAAGCGGGAGAGCATCAAGACCCTGCTACTCGCCCTCTGGAAAAAAGACGACGAGGCCTTCCTTCGCTCTGAATACGTAGCCCTCTCCAATGCCCTCCAGCTCTACTACCAGGAACTGGCTCATAACAAAGACCTCTTTCCCTGCTTCAATACCTTTTATGAATTTCTCCAGGACGACTTCGTCCGGGTGCTGGCGAACGACCGGGTAAAAGAAAAGGATTTCGACATCGCCAATTTTCTCTACGTATTAAGGCCCTTCTATAAAAGGGGAGAATATGACTATCTCCTCAATGCAGCGGCCAATATGGACCTGCTCCACCAACGAATGATCGTTTTGGGAAAGCCCCTATCAAGATGTGGAAATATCGCCCGAAGAGAAAAGGGAAATTATAGAGCGAGTTCTCAGACATAATAATCCAGAGTTTAGAATCATTTTTGAAGAATAGGTACTTCACCAGAGGCTTATGTTGCCTGGACATAATGAAAATCGAATGCAAGTTGCCTTTTTCCAGGTTAAAGGTTAACGAACGGCTGTCATGGACATTTGTCTTGTTTTTCTTCTCCTTATTCGTGCGGGGAATATCTCTCGGATGGACAACGATATTCTTAATGCCAAGCTTACAGAGTTCCTCATGGGCAGCATTCGTCCTTTATTACATTAACTGAAATACCCGATTTTTCTTTTTTTACCGTTTGAAGAGAAAAAACAATGAAACATCTCCTAACCATCCTTTCCTTATTGGCTTTTCTTTCAGTTTCCGCAAATAGCGCGTTATATTTTTGCTTGACAAATATTTGTAATTTCATAACGGACCACGAAGGGAAACACCTCAGCAAATATATGGATGAAGCATATTGCAATGTGTGGGATTATAACGACACCACGAACCCTAAAACAATTTTAAGGACAAGCAGAAGGTTCTGAATTCCGCTAGTTTGCTTTATACTGGACGATATTACATAACCGACACAATTTCGAAACATAAAAGGCAGCTTATAAAGACAAAAGAAACTTTTTTATGTTACACAGCCCGTGCATTTCAAAGTCCAGATAAAATTTACAAAAACTAAATTATTTAGTATTTTCATAGCCTATGATACAGCGTCCGCGCAGACACGATTATTGGAGCCTCGACAACACGATAAAAGAGCTTAGGCTTTTTTGCCAGCGAAATAAAAAGCTGGTTAAGACCTGCTTTGCCTCCAGCTTGTTGGTCCGGCATGCCCCCCAATTATATAAGTCCGCACAAAAGCATGGCGGCATTCGGAAATTGAACAGCGACTATAACTTAGGAATGAAATTAAAGGCCCGTTATCTATCCGAAAGCCAGATACGCAAAGAATTGAAAAAAGTTCGGTTGGCCGGTCACCCGCTTACCCAGTCCTCACTCGTCGCATTAAGGAGATTCGACATTCTAAATTCGATCCGGCTATTCGGAACCCTATCTTCCTTTAAACAAAAGTTAGGCCTTCCTTTTAAAAAACATACCCGTTGGACCAAAGAAAGTATCCTCCACACTTATAAATCTCTCTATGTCAAATGGGGTGTCATTCCTACCAATAATCTGCTGATCGAAAATGGGCACGGAGGTCTTCCCGCAGCCATCCGTAATTATTTTGGAAGTTATCAGGCGCTGCGAAAACAATTAAATATCCCCGCACGTAGAAATGCAGATCATTACTGGACAGAAGAAAATACAATAAAGGAGCTGAAGAAGTTTTGTCGGAAGCACAAAGAACTAATAAAAGCGACATCCGTTTACGGGGCCCTCGAACGACAAAAAAGACAGGATCTGCGCACGGCAGTCGGCATCTGGGGAGGGCTTCGTAAAATGAATAGCCGGTTTGATTTGGGGATGAAGTTACAGGGTGATACCCCTTCTGAAGAACAACTATTGAAAGAGCTCGGAAAACTGCAGAGGGCCGGGCATCTCATTACTCAAAAAGGGTTGTTGAAGATCGGAAGAAGTGATTTATTGACGGATATGGCCAAGTACGGATCTATGAATGCCTTCAAGTCCAAATTAGGGCTGCCAGTAAAGAGACATCGCTTCTGGTCTGAGGAACGGATCATGGAAATGATGCGCCCTATAGTCGATCAGCTCGGGTTTATGCCTGGCCTCTCGATGTTGGCGGCCATGGGTAAGGGTGATCTGGGCCGCGCAATTTCGAAGAAAGGAGGTTTTCGGAAATTTGCCGGTCGACTGGGTACTATACTGTCTCAATATTATATCGCCATTGATGGTCATTGGATGAATAGCGCTTATGAATGCATCTTCGATAATATCCTTTTTAAACATAATATCCGGCATGCAGTCCATGTGGACCTTTTCAAGGGATATAAATATCAGTGTGATTTTCTTATTGGAGATACCTATATCGAGATCGTGGGATTTGACAGGAAGGGGCATCCGCAATATTTCCTGAACCTGGATAAGAAAATTGCCTTGTACAGGCAGCATGGGTATGATTACCTGGTTTTTGAAAAACAGGTCTTCACTAAAAACATGATCAATGTGGAACAACGAATCTTGGCAATGCTGGGAGATCTTGCTTTATGTACAGATAAGAGGCGCTCTTCTGCAGTCAACGTCGCGACGGATATCAGGCCTTCCGTTTATTGGGTCGGTTTGGAAAACATAAAAAAAGAGTTGCAACCCCTGATCTCGAAATACGGAGGCCGGATGCCGTTGGATGCAGAGCTGCGGAAAGAAAAGAAATCGGGACTCATAGGGGCGATCTACCGATACCACGGTTCCTTTTTTGAGCTGGGAAAGAAGATGAATGTCCCCGTATTGAACAAGCCAAAAGGATTATATTCAGGAGATAAGGCATTAGCGACGTACAAGGAGGCTTGTCTTTCCCAAGGCAGATATCTCACATACAAAGACTTACTGAAAGAGGGACTCTATGGTTTGATAACGGAAATTTCAAAGAAGCAGGGAGGCATCTTTAAATTCCGTCAAAAATGCAGCTTGAATTCCCCTCAGACCCGAACGGAATACCGAGCGTGGCCGATAGAAAAGGTAGTGCAGGAATACCGAGAATTATGTGAGCGTAAAAGGCGCTTTCTCACAAAAAAGGAGCTATTGGCGATGGGTGCCGCACCACTGGTAAACGCCATTGGAAGAAATCGCGGTATCTATAAGATTCGAGAGCGCACCGGCCTGAACTTACCTCATAAGGTTTTGCCGCCAGGCTATTATACTACTGATTCTGCGGTCGATCGATATAGAATGCTATGTCTGGAGATGGGATACTTCCTTACCAAAAGAGAATTATCAGCTCATTTTCCCCCAACCTTACTGGGTTTTATCACTGGGAATATAGGGCTAGGCAAAATGCGGAAACTGACTAAATTAAAATACAAGGTTAATAAAATGACTCGCAAAAAAACGTATTCGGTAGAAAAGGCAGTCAGTGATTATAAGCGTTTATGTCTGGAAAGGAATTATTTTTTAATCCGAAAAGAATTGATAGCGGCGGGAGAAGATGGACTAGCACAACTTATTCTTACGCGCATTGGTTATAGGGAGATTCGTAAATTAACCAGCCTGACCATCTCCTTAAACAAGGAACCTAAAAGAACGGCCGCAGCCGAAAGAAAAGAGAAGGCGGTAAAAGAATACACGGCCCTATGTAGAAAAAAAAGGAAATTTCTTCACGAAATGGAATTGACGGCAATGGGCTTTTCTTATTTGGCAGGAGTCATTCTCAGGAATGGTGGATTTGCGGATTTTAAAAATTTATCCGGCCTGGATTATCCGTCGGGAAAAATCAGGGATGAATACAGCAAGGAACAGACAGTGACTGCCTATAGAAAGCTGTGCCGGGAAAAAGGATATTTCCTCACTCCCGCCAGCCTGGCCCGGCAGGGATGGGCAAAACTGGCGACGGCGATAAAATACTGGGGCGGATTTGCCGGCATCTGCGAAATGACGGGACTCACCCTCCCTGTACACCGGGCGGATGATTCCTATACGGTCCGCCAGGCCGTCAGGGAATTCAGACGGCTCAGCAGTAGCAATGGCGCTTTTTTCTCAAAAAATGATTTTATCGCCATAGGCAAGATTAAATTGGCCTGGTTTATCCAGAATAATGGTGGTTACCGGGAATTTCAAAGACTAAGCGGTCTGAACATAAGAAAAATGCACAAGAAAAATCAGAAGAACGAATATTGATCCGTCGAATTGATCCTAATGGTCCTCGCAAAACGGGGATTGATTACTGGCTAAGTTGGGCAGATATGCAACGTGCTAAATTTGAAGAATTTGACTCATGAGTTTGGAGAACGACTTGATAGGATTCGAACCTGCGACCTCTTCGTCCCAATCGAAAGCCGCCTTGAATATCTTTACCTAATTACAAATGGAAAGGAAAGAGAAACGGCATCTTGCCGCCGATAGTCATAAGATAGCCGAAGCTAACCCATCCGCCCCCCACACCCACACCTCCTCCTCAAAATCCACCTCCTTCCCTATTCGCCGGCAACCTAATGCTTTCAACGCCCTGATCTCAGCCACCCGCGACTCCGGAAGCGGGATCCGGATCTCCGACAACCGCGCCGCCGCTGACGACACCGCCGCTGACGGACCCACCGCCCTCGCCGCCGCTGGGAGGCCCGGCGACAAAAGACGCTCAGCCATCCGCGCCTCCGACAGGCCTGCCCCCGGGGAATCCACGGCTGCCGTCGCGGAAGCCGCCGCCGGCAGCGCCTCCGCCACCGCAGAGACCCACGGAATCGAATATCCCCAGGCCTCCAGCGCACGCCAGGGATTGGTATGGATCGAAGGGTGGCCCGTTAGGTAGAGCTCGCCGGTAACCGTACGCTCCAGCCAGAAGTTGGGCTGGCCGCAGCGCACGGCCATCCAGGATTGGCGGCCGGCGGCGTGGTCCGGGTCTCGGTATTGGCGCTTCAGCTGCCGTAAGACCCGCAACTCCCCGTCCCCGGTAAGCCGCCCCTGGGCGCCCATCCACCGGACAATGACAGGCAGGTCCGATTCTCTCATAGACCGAAAGAAAAAGTAGGGGTTGAGGTGTAGCATCCACTGAGTAGAAACCTGTAAATTTTTATAAATCTTACTCAATTGTTATAAACTGTGATATTTACGTATTTATATTTATTACCGTCCTTATCCAGGTTTGTCCTGCCATATTACAACCCCGCTCCGCCCCTCCATGAAGAGCACCCGACGAATCGCCTGGATTCCTCACATTTAAAACATAGCAATCATGAAACTCCATTCTCTTCGACTGGTTGTCCTTGCATTTGCATGCATCATCCTCGGCAGCGCCTTTACCAAAATTCATCCTCCCACCAAACTGGCCGACCCCACGGCCTACTGGTGGTATCTCGCAACAAACGACAGCTACTACAGCTGGGAAAACACCACCGATGCCGAGACGGACATGAGCAATACATTCGGGTATACCGTGGATACTGTCCCGGGCGGCGTTCTCCTGGCAAAAGGATATATCAACAATAACTACCCGCACAATGTATTGCCCAGCGTGCTATTATACGGTCACTAGGCTAGGATGATCGGCTGTTCCCAGGGGATGTACTGAAGGGAGCCCCTTCAGTCGCGACGCATTAGAATATTGAGGTTGAAATGCGACACATTTCAATTGGAAGCATGCCAACCTCAACGAGTAAATCCAAGCATTTCAGCCTGAAGTTCTCACAGAACCGGACGTGATACTCTCGTATCATACGGCTCCTATTATCCGACCGATGGCAGTGCGCCAATGGTCCAGTGAGCGAATAAATTGGGTTGTTTCAGGCTGATTCTTTTCAGCCATTTCAGTCCTTTGAGTTCGCTCACCCGGACCTTTAGGTATTTACTCCTTACCCATTTTACAATTCTGTA